>Ga0116152_10000071_pt1 | contig 73514 bp, 58 predicted proteins | sample AD_UKC119_MetaG_FD_89894 | JGI IMG/M metagenome (GOLD analysis project Ga0116152, IMG submission 89894) | Active sludge microbial communities of municipal wastewater-treating anaerobic digesters from Hong Kong - AD_UKC119_MetaG | ecosystem: Engineered > Bioreactor > Anaerobic > Digestate...
ATTCCTTCGCTCCCGGCCAGTTCAACATGTTGTACCTGTATGGCTCCGGCGAGGTGCCGATCTCGATCGTCTCCGGGTCTGCCAAAGACGGTGTGCTGGTCCACACGATCCGCGCGCTGGGACGCATCACCAAGGGCCTGTCGGCGCTGAGGGTCGGCGACCGGATTGGGCTGCGCGGGCCTTACGGTCGCGGCTGGCCGATGCGCGCGGCGGAGGAACACGACCTGATCATCGTCACCGGAGGGCTCGGCTGCGCACCCGCGGTGTCGATCATCCACCACGTCCTGATGCACCGTGAACGCTACGGGCATTTGAGCATCCTGCAAGGTGTCAAACACACCGACGACCTGATCTGGCGCGAACAGTACGATGCCTGGGCGGGACTGCCCGACGTCGAGGTCCTGCTCGCCGCTGACGTCGCCGAACCAGGCTGGCAGGGACATGTGGGCCTGGTCACCACGCTGTTTGACCGACTGTCGCTGCGGGCCGGGCGGGCCGTCGCCATGCTGTGTGGGCCGGAACTGATGATGCGTGCCGCCGCCCAGGACCTGCACGAACGCGGCCTGGCCGCCGATGCCATACACCTGAGCATGGAGCGCAACATGCAATGCGCGGTGGGACACTGCGGACACTGCCAGTTCGGTGGCCATTTCGTGTGCCGCGATGGCCCGGTATTCGCCTGGCCGCAGGTGCGTGAGCTGCTCGGCGTAAGGGGATTCTGAAATGGACAAACCAAGCATCGCCGTGCACAAGTTCTCATCCTGTGACGGTTGCCAGCTGGCGTTTCTGAATGCCGGTGAGGACCTGTTGAAACTCGCCGGGTTGGTCGATATCAGGCACTTCCTGGAGGCCGGCGTCGCCGACGAATACGCACGGGTGGACATCGCCTTCGTCGAGGGCAGCGTCTCGACCACCGACGAGCTCACCCGTATCCAGCGTGTACGTGCCTGTAGCCGTTACCTGGTCACCCTCGGCGCCTGTGCCACTGCCGGCGGCCTGCAGGCGCTGCGCAACCTGGACGGCAGCAATGCCACATGGAAGCACGCGGTATATGCACAACCGGGGTTCATCCACACGCTCGACCAGGCCGAGCCGGTCAGCGCCCATGTCAAGGTCGATTTCGAGCTCTGGGGTTGCCCGGTCAACGGCCGCCAGGTACTTGCGGCGGTGCAGCAACTGCTGTTCGGCGTGGCACCGCTGGAGCAACGCGACAAGCTCTGCATGGAATGCAAACGCCAACACGCGACCTGCGTCATGGTAACCGAGGGCCGACCGTGTCTGGGACCGGTCACGCGTACCGGCTGCGGCGCCCTGTGCCCACGATTCGGGCGTGACTGTTATGCCTGTTTCGGCCCGGCCGAGAACCCCAACACTGCCGCATTGAGTCGCCGCCTCGAAGGCCTCGGTCTTGCACCGGCGGACGTGGCGCGTCGTTTCCTGTTCATCAACAGCCATGCGCCGGCATTCAACGAGGCCGGCCGACAGCACTACCGGCAGGGCTTCAGTGATGACTGAGCGTTCCGTGTCCATCCATGTGCCGGCAATGACCCGGGTCGAGGGTGAGGGTTCGCTGCGCCTGCGCATCGAGCACGGCGAGATTCGGGAACTGGCACTGGATATCTTCGAGCCGCCGCGCTATTTCGAGAAATTCCTCGAGGGCCGGCGCTATCACGAGGTGCTGGACACGGTTGCTCGCATCTGTGGAATCTGTCCGGTCGCCTACCAGATGAGTGCCGCACAGGCAGTCGAAGACGCATTTGGCCTGGAACCTGGCCCCTGGGTACGCGATATGCGCCGCGTGTTCTATTGCGGCGAGTGGCTGCAGAGTCACGCCCTGCACGTACACCTGCTTGCCGCACCGGATTTCCTCGGCTTTGACAGCGTCGTCGGCATGGCGGCACGCCACCCCGAGGTGGTGCACCGCGGCCTGCGCCTGCAAGGACTGGGAAACGCATTGATCCGGCTGCTCGGCGGGCGCTCGGTGCACCCGGTCGGGGCCAGTGTCGGCGGTTTCTTTCGCGCGCCTGTCGAGGCCGAGGTCGGTGACATGCTCGAACAACTGCACGCCGCGCTGCCCGACGCACATGACCTGGTATTGTGGGCGGCCGCGCTCAAGCTGCCGCAAGACGAGCAGGCGTTCACCAGCGTCGCCCTGCGCCACGACACCGACTACCCGTTCGCGCAGGGGCGCATCGTATCGGACGATGGCCTGAATATCGCAATCGCGCAATATGGGGACCATTTCGTCGAGGAACACCGACCACACTCGACGGCGCTGTTTTCGCTGCTGCACGGCGCGCCCTACCTGGTGGGCCCGCTGGCGCGACTCAACCTCAATCGCGATCACCTGCCGGCGGCCAGCCTCACGCTGCTGCTGCAGACCGGCGTGGTGTTCCCGAGCAGCAACATGTTCCACAGCCTGCTCGCACGCACACTGGAGATCCACGTGGCGATCGTCGAGGCGATCCGCCTGCTCGAGAACTACCGGCGGCCGACGGCGGCCCAGCTTGCGGTGACGCCACGCGCCGGGATCGGCTACGGCGCCACCGAGGCACCACGCGGCCTGTTGTGGCACCGCTACGAACTGGACGACCAGGGCATCGTACGTGCGGCGCGTATCGTGCCGCCGACCAGCCAGAACCAGGCGCGCATCGAGGCGGACCTGCGTCGCAGCCTGCTCCAATACGGTCTGAACCGACCTGATGACAAACTGCGTCTGCGTGCCGAAACAGTGATCCGTAACTATGATCCGTGCATCTCCTGCGCCACCCATTTTCTGAAGATCGGGGTGACGCGCCAGTGATCCGGATCATCGGCCTGGGCTCACCATTTGGCGATGATCAGGTCGGCTGGCGGGTGATCGAACTGCTGCAAGACAGGCTGGATCCGCAGGTCGACCTCGTCGCCCTGGACCGGCCCGGCGCAGCACTGATCAACTGGATGGCCGGTGTACGACGGCTGGTGATCGTTGACGCCCTCGTCTCCGGACATGCCCCAGGTCATACCGCCCGGCTGACCGATTCGGATCTGGACGCACTGGCAGGTGGGACAAGCAGCCATCAACTCGACCTTGCGCAGACGCTGGCGCTGGCGGGCGCGCTCGACTGCCTGCCGGAACAGGTCGAGATCTATGGCATTGAGATCGATGCGCTGCAACGCACCGGATTGAGTGGCGCAGTGGCCGACAGTGCGGTGACACTCGCCAAAACCCTGGCCAAGACGTTGACCGACCTCCCGGTCACGCGTGTCGAAACGCCAAATTCTTGCTCTAGATCATAATTCAGGACTTTCTAATGCGGGTATATTGCGCGCCCTCGTGATATTGCCTGCCAACCCCGTGCAGTAACCGGCAGCCTCGATCGCACCAAAAAAACTAATGGGGTACCGAATCATGTTCAGAAAACTAATTGCGACTGCCGCTCTTTGCGTGCTGAGCGTACATGCCTGGTCGGCCGACATGGCCAACGGACAGCAGATAAACAAGAGTTGCGCACTGTGTCACGGCGCTTACGGTCAAGGAGCCTCGGGCAAACTCTCGCCACGCATCGCCGGTCTGCCGCGCGAATACATCGTCAAGGCAATGAAAGACTACGTTGCCGGCACCCGCACCTACCCCCTGATGGTGCGGACCTCGCAGATCGACAAATTCACCGAGCGCGATTTCGAAGATGTCGCGGCTTACCTCTCCTCGCTGGACCTCAGTTCGGACCAGATGTTCAACATCAACAAATCGTTCGGCGATGACAAAGCGGGCAAAGACATCTACCGGGCCGACTGCAAAAACTGTCACAACAACGACGGTTACGGCAAACCCAGCAAGGACGCTCCTCCGCTGGCCGGACAGCATCCCGAGTATCTTTATACGACGATGCGCGGCTTCGCAGAAGGGCACCGCATCCATGCGAACGATAAAGAAGACGATACGTTCTCCGACTACAAGGACAACGACTTCATCAACCTTGCTGCCTATCTGAGCACGCTGGACGACGTCAAGGTGGCCCAGGGATATCAGTTCTCACCGCCGATGTACCGGCCGAGTTTCGCGCGTCCCTTGCATGATCTTAGCGACAGCATTCAGATCACCGACATCACGCAGACCGTGGTGCGCATGGCGCTTGACGAGGGCGTGACCACTGAAAAAGCCGAAGAGGCGATGCTGGCCAAGGCCGAAGAGATCGGGCTGAAGAAGGTGGGGCAGCAAAAGGTCTCACAGTTCCTGTCCAAACAGGACGTCAAGATGCCGCACCTTTCGATCTTCCAGTTCTGCAATCCACTCGACGCCCGCATGATGGTGATCGCCGATCCGGTGTTCTCCAGCTACATGCCGTGCCGCATATCGATGGTTGAGGACGCCAATGGCAAACTCTGGCTGATGATGTTGAACCTCGACATGCTGATCAACAGCAAGCTGCTGCCGGCATCGGTCGTGGAAACGGCGGTCAAGGTCAATCAGCAGATGCTCGACGTGATGACCGCCGGCGCATCCGGCAAGCTCTGACGCCAACCGCCGGGGCCCGACAACCCGGCACGACAAACAGAAAAGCCCTGTATCCGTTTACGGATCACAGGGCTTTTTCCTGCGCGCCGGAGGCATTCATGGCGCACGCCGCGCATCGACTGCAGCCGCAGGACGGAGAACCTGACCGGACTCCGGACCGAACTGGCGCCCGTCCGCGGGAAAGCGTGGAATCAATCGGGACCAGACGGCATGGACTCCGCATCGAGATCGCCACCAGACACCAGCCTGGCCGCATCCGCGCGGGTGTAGAACACGCCATGGCGCGTAAAGCCGGCGACCACCGACGACACCGCCGAACTGACGCCGCCGTCGTCACCGCGCACCGCGACCCAGTCACCCGGCAGGCCATCGAGCACGTGAACCGGTGCAGGACTGCCATCGGCAAAGCACGAGACCACCATCTCACCGGTGTCGGTGTTCAGGTAGGCAGGCGAAAAACCCGCCTGACGGTTGTTGAAGCTGACGCCGCCGGTACCGGCATAGCGTGCATTCTGGTTGTCGAGATCACAGGCGCAAAGGCCGCCCGCTTTCGCCATCGCGCGGTCGGTATCACCGTGCGCGGCACCTTGCCCAATACAACCCCTCGACCTCTGAGCTGACACAACGACCTCCGGAACTGCTCGCATCGGCGGTTCTACCGTCGGTAATCCAAAGTAAGCATCACCTGTGCCATGCAGGCCACCGGGTCACCCTTGGATGATCTATGACTATTTTTAGCTCATTAAATACAGATTGTTAGGTGTTCTATCTAATTCTTTTTCTCGAATAAGAAGCCGCCTGAACAATTCGGGCGTCGGAAGCAATCGTAAAGTTTCGTTGACAGGCCTCGATGGAAACACCCCGAGAGACAGCCAAAAAATCCGCGCGCCCGTGCGGGGAACAGGGACCGTGAATGTCAGGCCGGGCGCTGCGCGATCAGCTGCGCGCGATTGCGCCAGCCGCGGGTGATATCGCCGCAACGCCCCTCATCCCGGTAGACGCGGACGATCAGGCCCGGGAACAGGTCGAGCAGTTCGTTGCTCGCCAGCCGGAATCGTTCCGAGCCCGGGCCGCTGTCATCGACCCGCTCGCGCGTGAACGTCTGATAGAAAAGCAACCCGCCCGGCCGCAGTGCGGCAACAATGTGAGGACACAGCTCGCGGTCCAGAAAATGACCGACACAGATCACGTCGAACTGACCAGGAGACGGTGGCAGCACCGTGACATCACGCACCTCGGCACAGATCGGCAGTCCGCCGGCCGCACTTTGCAGGCTTGCGATTGCAACCGGTGACAGGTCCCAGGCAGTGGTCTGAAGGCCACGGCGTGCCAGAAACAGCGCATTCCCGCCGAGCCCGCAGGCGAGATCCAGGGCCAGGCCGGAAGCTGGCAGCAGGTGCGCATTGTCGACCAGCACCTCGATCGGCATGCCCTCGCCGACGGCGTCGGCGTAACGCCCATCCCACTTCAATCGCAATTCGTCGTCGCTCATGCGCGCAGCATACCCAAAGCGACGCGCCCGTTCGCGCCTTCAGGCCACAGCGGTCCGCCCCGTCGGCCGTTCGACCGCTTTGCGCGTCAGGGTGCCGTACACCTTTGCCAGCGCATCGTCCCCCCCGACGTTACCGGGAAAGATAACCACCGGCAGGCTCGGGTACCGGGGATGATCATCCGGACACAGCACCACCGAGCAACCTGCACGGATCTGCCCGACCACACGGGAGGTTCGCAGTGCCAGGCCCTTGCTCAGGGTGTCGTTCGAGGTGATACCACCCTTGCTGATCAGGAAACCGATCTCGCGCGGCATATTGCGCACCAGACGCACCAGGAACGCCGACACCCGGTCACCGAACGCCAGGCGCTCCGCCTTGCTGTCGAACCCACGCTCGCCGCGGCTGGTGTACAGGACGATGTTGCGTCCACCGCGTTCAGCCTCGACCATCTGCTGCACCAGCTCGGCAAACAGCCCTTCCTCGTCACGCACCATCCAGTCCAGGTCGATATGGACCGGCAGGACGTCGGTGGTTTCGATCAGCTGCCGCAGCTGCCGCGTGGATTTTTCTACATGCGAACCGACCAACACCACTCCCGGCCTGCCATCGCGGACCAGGCGCGACATCTCCACGGCAGCCACCGACTGCATCGGCAAGGCGGCGAATGCGGTCAACAGGCTGGCTGCACTGCGGAACAGGAAACGCTTGCCACCGGCTGCGGCAGCCAGCACCTGGCGCGCAAAACCATCCAGGTCGGACTGCTGCTCGGCGTCGACCACGCAGCAGGTATTGCCCCGCAGGGAGCGAAGGCGAGTGTCGATGTCGCCTCGCACCTCAGCCAGGCCGAAGCGCTCGACCTGGGTGGCCGGGATACGCCCGGCGGTCTTCTCCTCGACATAGTCGGGCAGAAAAGCCGTGCTAAACCCGAATACGGAATCGCGAGCGAACTCGGTCTCATGGACCGGTACAGGTCTGCCGTCGACCAGCAGATAGTGCATGCCGTCGCGGGTGATACGCCCGCCCTCGAAAAATGCAGGCACCAGGAAGTGCGCGTCGAAGGGGCCGAGTTCCTCGGCAATCACGTCGGTTTCCACCGGGTAGTGGCCGCGCAGCGTCGAATCGGAGCGACTGACGATCACCGGCTGGACACTGGCGCCATCCATCTCCACCCGCTGCAATGCCACCTTCAGATTGATGCAGATGTCGCGCGTGACCGCTGCCGCCTCGGCCGCCCCCATGCCGCGCGTATTGCTGAGGATAAAGAACAGTGGCGAGCTGTCCTTCAACGCCTCGATCAGGGTGTCCGGGTCCCAGCGGGTCAGCAGCAGACAACTGTGTACGGTCTGCGAGCCGGTCGGGTCGTCATCGATCACGATGATTTTGGTGTCCGTTGACGCTTGCAATTCTTTCATGACATTCACCGTTGTGTGATTTGGGTAGGCGGTCTGGCCGGCTGCCAACCGGCCAGACCACCCGTCGTCAGCCGAACAACTCGGCGGCGCGCCCGGCCAGCCGGTCGGCGGTGATGCCGTTGAACGCCATGATTTCGGCCGGGCTGGCCGTGGTCTCGCCACGCTGCCAGCCGAACAGTTCGCGCCCCACGGCACGACTGCGCAACATCACGGGCTCCAGCGCCATGGTGCCGCCACCGCTGACACCGACCAGCACATCGCCACCAAACAGCGCATCGAATGCCGCATCGTCCATGAAATCACCGTCGGCCTCGGCGGAATGCTGCCAGGCAACGTCGGTCGGGCGGTACAGACGCCGCGGGTTGGCGACGCTGACGATACGCACGCGGTACCCTTGTGCCTCCAGCACGTCCCTCGCCTCGAACACCGGCAACAGAATCATGTCGCCGGTAACTGCGAATACCACCGTGCCCTTGCCGGCAACCGGTGACTCATACAGGCTGACGGCGCCTTCACTGATCGCCTGCTCCGCCTGCTGCGGCGTCGTATGCACCGGCAGTGCCGATTTCGAGGCGACGATGCTGATGCACTTGTTGGACTGCTGTACGGACCAGCCGTACGCGGCCTGGATCATGTTGGCATCCGCCGGGTACAGCAGGTAGACGTTGCCGTTGCGCATCTGCCCGCCGATATAGTTTTCGATCTCTGGACGCTGGTGGGTCCAACCGTTTCGACCCTGCTCGAGTGCGCCCGCGGTGAACATCGACACCACTGCGGGTGTCTTGCGCCGCAGCTCGGCCATCGCCTGGCCCACGGTCTGCACGATCGGCCAGCCATTGATCGCAAAGCTTTCGTAGGACAGCCACAGGGACCGCCCACCGAACAGCGCCAGACCAGCGGCCAGGCCTGCGCAGGCATCCTCGTTGAGTGGCTCGTAGACCTGACCTGTCGGCGCCTGGTTATACAGCGGGTCGGTCGTCGGATGACGAATCTGCAAAGCCTCGTTGATCGGCTTCATATTCGACGCCTCGTTGCCGTCCGCATTGGTCACGACAAAGGTCGGATCGCGCCGCCCCAGCTCGGCCACCATGTGCGCCATCGCAGTCGCAGGCACTGCCTTTTCACCCACTGCGAACGGCTGGGTCGGCAGCGTGCCGATCTCCGGCATCTGCCGCTCGAACTCCGTCACCACGGTGCGGCCGGCCGGGCCGCCGCCGGCGCGCCGCATGTTGGCACGCACCAGCTCCCAGGCCTGCGGCGCCAATGCGCCGCGCTTCAACGCAGCAGCGATGTTGTCTTTGCCAGCGTTATCGCCCGGGTACAGGTTGTGCGCCTTGGCGCCGTGTGCATGCACCCCGGCACCCTTGAGCTGCTTGACGATCAGTACGCTCAAGGTGCCGCCCATCGCGGCGTCGGCGGCCTGTTTCGCGCCCTCCAGCACCGCGCGGGTAAAGGCCGTGCGCGCAGACTCGCTGAACAGCGTGCTGTCGACATAGGCGCCTGGCTGACCGGCGTCGTCGAAGTCCTTGGCATCGATCAGCACCACGTTGGCGAAGTCGTGGGCGTGCCAGTACGCGGTCATCTGCGCGTTGTCCATCAGTGACACCATCGAGTGGTGTTCCTGGCTGTAGCCGTTCCAAACCAGCACCGGCAGGAAGTTGGTGATCTCCGGATAACTGGTATGGAAATGCTTCATCGCTGACATGATGTATGGCTCGCCGAGACCGCCATCGCCGATGGTGCACGGGAACAGCTTGTCGCGGTTCAGGTAAGCACCGGCCATCGCAAAGTGCTGACCCTGGCCGAGCGGGCCGGCCGGAGCCAACAGTCCCGGAATGGCGCCTGACAGATGGCCCAGCAGGCCGTCACGCTCACGGAAGCGCTCCTGCAGGTGATTCATGGTGTGGATGCCCATCGCTTCGAGCGAGCCGTCGATGAACATCGCGCTGTAGAACCCGGGCGCATGGTGACCCACCTCGGTCACGATATTGGTATGGCCCAGCATCACCAGCGCTGCATAGGCGTCGGCGCTGCTGGCAAATCCACCCGGGTGACCCGATTCCTTCGATGCACACAGCTGCAGCGTGGCGTAACGCAGCGCATCGACCACCAGCTTCGTCTGAAACACTGCCGCGTCGTCGATCCTGTCGATCGCCGAATGTCCCTCGGCGATTACCGGGTGACGGCCCAGCCTGGCGAACTCCGACGGCACCCCGTTGAAATGCAGGATGCCGTCGCAGAATTCCGTTCCCGCATTGAAGATGTCTTGCGCTGCTGTACTCATTACGTTTGCTCCTGGCTTTGTCGAATCGGATTTGCGGACTGCCCGCGTTGAAGGCAAAGCTAGGGCTATCAGTCGTTTTCCGCAATGGAGTAACGTTTTCACATCGTGGTAATTGACTGCCGATCCATCGAACCCGTCGGCCAAGCGGTTGATGCTTCGTGGCTTTTTCGTTTGTTGTGCCGCTGCACTGACACGGTTCCACATTGTGGAAACTGTATGCTATTTTTATCATTCACCGATCAATACGGCGACCAGCACGGCATTTTGCGGCGCAATTTTTCACCACGCGGAACGTATCCCAGATGAAAGACAGCAGAATCGGCACATCCATCCAGGTGATCGACCGGGCAGCGGCGCTGCTGGATGCGATCGCGCGTTACCAGGAACCGGTCAGTCTCAAGGTGCTGGGCGCCGAGACTGGCCTGCACGCCTCGACGGCACACCGGATTCTCGGCTCGCTGGTTGGCAATCGATTTGTCGAACGCGACCCGTCCGGACGCTACCGCCTCGGCCTGCGCCTGCTGCAACTGGGGGTGCGCCTGCACAGCAACATCGACCTGCGCGCCGTGGCGCTGCCGGTGATGGAGGCACTGCGCGACAAGCTCGGCGAATCGGTCAACCTGACGCTGCGCGAGGGCGACGTCGTCGTGTACATCGAGAAGGCCACGCCGAACCGGATGATGCACGTACAGCAGTTGGTCGGCAGCCGGGCGCCACTGCACGTCACCGCGGTCGGCAAGCTGATGCTCGGCGCCGCAGGCGACGAGGCGATCCGCGGGTATGCGCAGCGCACCAACCTCCCCGCCTACACCCGAAACACCATCACCACGCTCGCGCGGCTGAAGGACGAATGCAGCGAGGCCGTGCAGCGCGGCTACGCGCTGGACAACGAGGAGGCAGAGATCGATGTCGGCTGCATCGGGGTACTGTTGTACGACAGCACCGGCAATGTCGCCGCGGGCCTCTCGGTGTCTGCCCCGATCGAGCGGCGGCGCATGGCCTGGGTGGACGACGTGATGGCGGCCGGCCAACAGATATCGGCGCAACTCGGCCACCGACCCCAGGCATGACAACGCCGAAGTGCCATCGCCGCGCGACCTGTCTGTCGGTCGGCGTGCTGTTGTCGCTGATGGTACTGCTCCTGACCCCGGACGGTGCGATGCCGGCGAGCGCAAACCGTGTGGCCGCGATTGCGGTACTGATGGCAGTGCTGTGGATCACCGAGGCAATCCCGATACCGGCGACCGCGCTGCTGCCCGTGGCCCTGTTCCCGGTATTGGGTGTCATGCCCGTCGAGGACGCCACGGCCAACTATGCCAACCACCTCGTATTCCTGTTTCTCGGCGGTTTCTGGATCGCTGCTGCGGTCGAGCGCAGCCTGCTGCACCGGCGGATCGCCCTTCAGGTGCTCGGTTTGGTGGGAGATCGCCAGGACCGGATCGTCTTCGGCTTCATGGCCGCCACCGCCTTCCTGTCGATGTGGCTGAGCAATACCGCGACCACGATGATGATGCTGCCCATCGCTATGGCGGTTGCCGGCCGCCTGGATGGTGGCGCGCACACACCGTTCGGCCGATCGCTGATGCTGGGCATCGCCTATGCCGCCTCTATCGGTGGTGTCGGCACCCTGATCGGCACACCGCCGAACGCAGTGCTCGCCGGCATTGTCGAAAAGACGCAGGGCATCAGCATCGGTTTCGGCCAGTGGATGCAGTTCGGCGTACCGCTGGCGCTGGTCATGCTGGTTATCTGCTGGTGGTACCTGACGCACCTGAATGCGAGGCTGGGCGCCCGGGAGGGCGACCGGGGAATGCAGATGATCGCGCAGGAACGTGCCGGCCTGGGGGGGACGAGCCGGGCGGAGCGGCGCGTGACGCTGGTATTCGGCACGGTCGCCGTGCTGTGGGTGGCCAAGGGCCTGTTTCCCTGGCCATGGTTGAACGGCTTGAATGACTCGACCATCGCAATGGCCGGCGCACTGGCGCTGTTCGTGATTCCCGCCGGCACCGATGACCGCTCCGCCCTGCTCGACTGGGAATCGGCAGTGCACATTCCGTGGGACGTGCTGATCCTGTTCGGCGGCGGTTTCGCGCTGGCCCAGGGATTTCAGCAGTCGGGGCTGACCGGTTGGATCGGCCAGCAACTGGACTTCCTGCAACACCTGCACTGGTTCGTGCTGGTGGTCGCGGTGGCTGCGGTCACCATCTTCCTCACCGAAATGACGTCAAACACGGCCACCGCCAGCATGCTGTTGCCGATCGTGGCCGGCCTGGCTGCAGCCGCTGGCCAGGAGGCGTTCACACCGATGGTTGCCACGGCCCTGGCGGCATCGTTCGCCTTCATGCTGCCGGTGGCCACGCCGCCGAATGCCATCGTGTTCGCCAGTCGTCAGGTGACGATCGCCGAGATGGCACGTGCGGGGATCTGGATGAACCTGATCGGCATCACGGTGATCGCGGCATTTGTTGCCTTCGTGCTGCCCTGGGTCTGGGGCAGCACCCGCTGACCGTCTATTTGCCGCGCCACTGCACGCTGTAAAGGTCGTGCCGGCGGTCGCGCAGGTTCTGCACTGTGCCGCCATTGCGCGCCATGCGCAGCGTCTCCGGGCGCAGATCGGCGAACGCAACCATTTCGACATTCGGTGTCGTGTCGGCAGCGATGCCGTCACGTGCAAACGGGAAGTCGCACGGCGTCAGGATGCAGCTCTGCGCATACTGGATGTCCATGTTCGCCACGCCCGGCAGGTTGCCGACATTGCCCGACATCACGACGTAGAACTGGTTTTCGACCGCACGCGCCTGGCAGCAGTAACGCACGCGCAGGTAGGACTGGCGCTCATCGGTACAGAACGGCACGAACAGGATCTGCGCACCCTGATCCGCCAGGTGGCGCGTCAACTCCGGGAACTCCGAGTCGTAACAGATCAACACACCGATCGGACCACAATCGGTATCGATCGCGTTCAAGGAGTTGCCGCCCTCGATGTTCCACCAATAAGCCTCGTTGGGCGTCGGGTGAATCTTCGGCTGCTCGTGCACGGCACCGTCACGCAGGAACACATAGGCGATGTTCTCGACCCGGCCGTTGGGCATCAGCGTCGGATGTGATCCGCCGATGATGTTGATGTTGTAACGGATCGCCATGTCACGCAGCGCCTCCTTGAAGCGTGGCGTGTGGCGACTCAGCGCCTCGATCGACTCGGCAGGATTCAGCTCCTGGTCTTCGATCGAAAGCAACTGAAGCACGAACATCTCGGGGAACACCACGAAATCCCCTTTGTAGTCGGCAACCACGTTGACGAAATACTCCACGAACGACAGGAACTCCTCGAAAGACTTCACGCGCCGCTGCATGTATTGCACGGTGCCTACCCGGACCGTGTCCGGCAGGCGACCACCATAACGTTTGACCGGTCCCTGTGCCTGCCCCGTGGCGACCTTGGGATTGCGCCACACCAGGTGGATGCCGTAACCCAGCGATTCACGGTCGCTGGCGAGATAACGCGGGATTACACCAATCAACTCGAAGCCGTTGCTCAACTGGAACGACAACACCGGATCACGCTGCTTCTTCTGCGTCACCTGCTCGACATAGTCGTGGATGCTGCTGAACTTTCTCGCCCGCCTCGACCACGACGGCAACCGGCCGGCAAACACTATCCCCTTGAGACCCAGTGACTGACACAGGGCCTTGCGCTCGTTGTACAGGCGCTGACCTATGCGGTAACCGCGATAGTCGGGGTCGACACAGACCTCCATGCCGTACAGCCAGTCGCCCTGGGGATCGTGCCGAGAGGCGTAACCGTTGCCGGTGATCTCGGTCCATGTGTGGGTTTTGAGCCCGATCTCCTCGGCGATACGGAAAGTCGCGCAGTGCCCGACCACGCGATCATCGACCACGGCGACGAACTGGCCCTCCGGGAAGTTGTTGATCTGCCCCACGACAGGACCCTCGGTATACGGCGCAATGCCGGTAGGACCGTACACCTTGTTGCTGAGGTCGACGATCGCCTGGATGTCGTTCAACGTGGCATTGCGCACCCGCAGGCGGCTGCGGGGATTGTCCAGTGCATTGCCTGTGGTGTTGTCGCTCATCGGGTTCTCCGGGGTGGGTGGAGGCAGGCCAGAGGCCTGTATGTCGGATCAGTTTACCCGAGGACCGGATGGCCGAAACAGTCGACCTGACGGTACAGGCGACCTGCTTCGCCCAGCGGCTATTGCGGCAATGCGCTCAGACGAAAAGCTCGGTACGCGCCGACTCGGTGATCGCCGTGACCGCAGGGTGTTTTATCCGTCGTTCCGGCGAGATCAGGTAAAAGTGCTCCCTTATCTCCAGCGTGCGCCCGATCACCTCTACCCCGTACTTGTTCAACACGTCCTGTTCGACCGCAGTCGGCGAGGTGAACACCCCGGAGCCGCGTTCGCCGAACGCCTTCATCAGCGCACGATCCTCGAACTCGGCGATGACCAGTGGTTGCAGTGCATGACGTTCGAACCAGCTCTCGAGACTGCGTCGCAGGCTGCTGCCGCTGCCCGGCATCAGCATGGGGGCGCCACTCAGACTGCCAGGGAAACCATCACGCAGCACCCCGGCCTGCCCGGGAACTGCGAAAAATGAGATACCGGAATCGCCCAGGGAATGGTTGTAGGCGCGGATGTTGAGCGCCGGGTTGACCGGTACATCTGCGAGCACCACGTCCAGCTTGTGCACCGACAGATCGGCCAACAGATCGACCAGTGGCGCCTCGTGGCAGATCAGCCGCACCGCTTCGGGCATCTGCAGCACGGGTTCGAGCACCCGGTACGCCAACAGCTTGGGCACGACCATCGCGACACCGACCTTGACCGTGATCGTGGTGCCCGGGGCCCCGCCACTGAGGACATCCTGCAATTCGATCCCCAGTCGGAACATCTCGTCCGCATAGGAGAACACCAGCCGCCCAGTCTCGTTGAGCACCAGCTGACGACCGTCACGCTGAAACAGCTTCGCCCCGATCTGCTTCTCCAACTCGGCGATCTGTCCGCTGATCGTCTGTGGCGTCAGGTACAGCGCCTCCGCAGCCCGCGCGATCGACCCGTGGCTGGCGACGCTCCAGAAGTAGCGAAGGTGTTTGAGGTTCAGCTTGAGGTTCTGCATTGCTCCGGGTTTCCATCCATCACGTTACCGGAGAAACAAAGTTGCCCGGTTTGACCGCCAGCACCGACGCCTGCGTGGTTTGTAGCACCTCTTCCGCAGTGTTTCCTATGAAAAAGCCAGGGATGCCACTGCGCCCCACTGTGCCCATCACGATCAAATCAGCCGGCAGTTGCTCGGCAAGTTGACGGATCGACGGCGCCGCCTCGCCCTTTACCAGGTGCACGGCAGGGTCACCGTCACTCAGTCCGTAGCGGCCGAGCAATGCCGCGAGCTTTTCGCGATGCCGGTCCTCAGCCCCCTGCAGCAACTGCTGCAGCTCGATCGCCGGCACCCGTAACCGCCCGTGGCGCAACATCGATTCTCCATCGAGATGCCAGGCGTGCGCCACCGACAGGCTGGCAGATTCGCGCACCGCCAACGAACTGGCCAGTGACATCACCTGGTCGTCGCAGCCCTCGCCGGCAGGCGCCATCGGGTCAACCGCAGCCAGGATGTGTGTGTAGTGCGGCGCGGCATTGGGCCGATCGATCCATACCGGGCAGGGGCATTTGCGTAACAGGTGCATATCATTGCTGCCGAACAGTCGCTCACTGAGACCGGCCGGACAGCGTGCGGACTTGATCACCAGGTCGTACCCGCCAAGTTTCACGGCACGTATCACCTCGACGAACGGGATGCCGAACAGCACCTTCGTGTAGATCAGCGTATTGTCGTGTGCAGACGTCTCCGCCAATTCATCCAGCACCTGCTGGCGTTGTTCAGCGAGGATCTCGCGCAGGTCCCGATTCAGGCGCGACGCGATCTCGCCCGGCGTGTCCAATGGTTCGAGTACATCTACCACCGTCAGGCGTGCGCCATTGGTGTCGGCCAGGCGCAGGGCGCGCTGCAGTGCGGGCGACGGTGCGCTCTCGCCATCGGCGAAATACAGGATGTTCTTGAAGCGCTTCATGGATGCCCTCCGGTTTGCATTAATGAGGAAGCAGGGTCGCTGCCAAGAGGCCGAGAAACAGTGCCAGCCAGAGCAGCCCGGGGCCTGCCAGGGTGCCCTGCGGTGCTGGTAGCGTCTCAGGCCGTATCAGCGCAACCTGCAGGCGCCCGTATTGGATCTGCGGCGTCGGCAGGCGGCGCCTTGCGTGCTGCAGCACGCGATTCAGTGCGGTCAGTGCATCACCAGACCTGCCGCGTGCCCACAATCCGGGCCAGCGTGCATTCAGCCACGACATACCCGCGAGCCCCAGCAGGAAGACGCCCAGCGGCAGCATGCCTGCCACCTCCAGGGTGATCACAAACGGCGTGAATGGCCCCAAGAATGCGACTGGCAACAACACCAGCCATGCCGCTGCAGGGATGCTGTCGGTCAGCGTCGGGCGCACGACCTTCCGCGTCAGCAGCCACATGAAGCGCGCCATCAGCAGGGCCGTACCGATTGCCGAGAGTGTCAGCAACGCCGACAGCACGCCGAAATCACCGGCGATTGCGGTGCCGAGTCCCTGCTTGACGAGCGCTCCACCGGTCAACGGGGCGCCGATCATCGTCAGCGCCAGCAGGCCAAGTCCCGCCATCAACCAGCGCGCCCGGCCGCGTTTTTCCCATTCACCGACGCCGAGAAACAGCGCCGACTTCACCAGCAGATGGTGCATCGCAAACAGCACCAGGGCCGCAGCGACCGGCGCCGCCTCAGCAGGGCTCTTCAGGGCCCCACCGAACAACGCCGTGATCAGCCCCATCTTGGCAATGCTGGAGTACGCCAGCACGGCTCGCGGCTCGCGCTGAACGAGGCCGAGCCAGACACCGAGTACCAGGCCCGCCGCGCCCAGCAGCATCAACACCGGACCCCACTCCATCAAGCCGTCCGCCTCTGCCGGCAGGAAGCGCAGCCAGCCAAGCAGGCCTGCCTTCATCATCGGCCCGCTGAGCACCGCGACCGCAACGATCGGCGCCGCTGTGTAAGCGGACGGGAGCCACAGATGCAGCCCGGGCAACGCCACTTTGATACCGAAACCCAGCAGCAACAGGCCGACCGCGACCGGTGGCAGGGTGATCCCGGACAGATCGGCGAACAACCGGGAGTCGGCGGCGGCAACCAGGATCAATAACGCACTGAACAGTGCCAGTTCACCAACCAGGGTAAACGCGATATAGATGTGCCCGGCGCGGCGCGCACGTTGCGAGCGCCGCCCGATCACCATGCCGTAGCCGGCCAGACCCATCAGCGCGAAGCCGACGTAGAACGTCACCATGTCGGCGGCAAGGATGAGGATGAGGTTACCGGCAAGGGTGAGCAGAAAAAGCAGCTCAAAACCCTGGCGCGCACGGGGATCGGCCGGCGATGCCGCGGCGTAGATGCCGGCCACCAGCCAGACCAGACTGCTGAACACCAGGAACAGTTGGCCTGTTGCATCCAGGGTGAAATGGACGCCGAGCAATAGCCAGCCGAGCTCGAGCGTGCTGCCGACCGGAACCATCAACGCCGCGGCGAGCACCGGTGCTGTGGCAAGGACCAGGCACCAGCGCGTGGAGGTTGCCAGAAGCACGGCTATCGCGACGAACGGCGACAGCAAGACAAGGGACAGTGCAATCTCGTTCATAAGCTGTACTCACGCTCGGCAATCAGTCTCGCCCACTCCAGCGGGCTATAGGGTGCCGCGGCGAACAACCCGGCTGCCAGCGCCAAACCGGCCGTGAGCAACGGCGGCCACAGAAGCGCCTGGTTGATCTCCCAGCGCCCCGCGTGCGTATGTCCACCTGGCCATTTGGCCGGTGGTTGCCCGAACCAGGCGCGATAGAGGATCGGGAGAAAGTATGCGGCGTTGAGCAGGCTGCTCCCGACCAGCACCGGCAGCACCCAGAGCGCGGCACCCGACTCGGCGGCGCCGAGTCCGAGATACCACTTGCTGACAAAACCGGCGACCGGCGGGATGCCGATCATGCCCAGTGCACCGATGGTGAACGCAAGCGTCGTACCCGGCATGCGGCGCCCCACCCCGTCCATCTCGCTCACGCGGTGGACACCCAGTGCCTCGGCGTAGTTGCCAGCAGCAAAAAACAGCGTGATCTTCATGACACCCTGGTGCACCAGGTGAACCATGCCGCCAACTGTGGCGAGGGGACCGAGGATCGCCGTACCCAGCGCGATGTAAGAGACCTGGCTTACCGTGGAGTAAGCCAGGCGCTTCTTCAGGTTGTCCTGCGACAGCGCCTTGACCGAACCGTAGATGATCGTCACCGCGGCCGCCGCACCCAGCAACGCCAGGACGCCGAGCGACGCGGCGAATTCCACGCCGTAGACGTCGTACACCACCCGTACGATGCCGAACGCCCCCGCCTTGACCACGGCCACCGCATGCAGCAGTGCGCTGACTGGCGCCGGTGCCACCATGGCCTGTGGCAGCCAGCCGTGCAGCGGCACCAGCGCCGCCTTGACGCCAAGACCGACGATCAGCAGCAGGAAGATCCAGCGCAGGGTCCAGGGATCGAGATGATCCATACCACCGAGGATACCGCCCTGCACGAAATCGAGCGGGCCAGCGAGCGTGCGCAACCACACCGCACCGATCAACAGCGCCATACCGCCCGCCAGTGTGTAGGCCAGATAGATGCGTGCACCGCGGATCGCCTCCGGGGTTCCCTTGTGGGCCACCAGCGGATAGGTCGCCAACGTCAGGAACTCGTAGAACACGACAAAGGTGAACAGGTTCCCGGCCAGTGCCAGCCCGACGGTCGCCGTGACGCACAGGCTGAAGAAACCAAAGAAGCGACTCCGATGCGGCGAGTCCTCGAGGTAACCGATTGCGTACACCGTCGTCACCAACCACAGCAACGTGGAAAGGCTGACGAACAGGACCGACAGGGCATCGGCATGCAGCACGAGGTCCAACCCCGGCGCCAGCGTCCAGCGTGTCTCGTAGACCTGCTCGTGAAACACCCCCCAGATCATCACGCCCACCAGGATCAACTTCACCGAGGCACCGAACAGGTTCAGCGCCGTGCGCAGGCGGAAGCTCTCCTCGCGCAGCAGGAAAATCGCCAGCCCGGGCAACAGCGAACTCAGCAGAATCAGTAAGGGCAATGAGTTGGACAGGCTCATAGACTGACCCCTTCGGCATTTGATCCAGGCACAACCATCGTCCAGACCTGTGCGGCACCCAGACCCAGCACTGCGGTCGCAACCAGCGCGAGTAACAATGCCGGCAACTCTGCACGCGCCCACGCCAGCGACGGGCCGACACCCTCCCCGGGCCCGAATGCATGGCCGAGGACCCGGAACACGTAGGCACCGGCAAGCAGGGTGCCGATGGCGATCACAGGTATCCACAGCCACTGGCCCGCCGCGATCGCCGAAGTCATCAACTGCCATTTGGCCAGAAAGGTGCCACTCGGTGGCAACCCGATCAGCGCAATCCCGGCCAAGGCCAGCACGAAAGTCGTGACCGGCAGGGCGCGTGAGGTGCCACCCAGTTCGGCGATGCGGTCGTGGCCAGCGCGGTGCAGGATCACCCCGGCGCCAAGGAAGAACGCGCTCTTTGAAAAGCCGTGGGTCAAGGCGAACAACACCAGAGCGCCGAACAACAGGTCTCTCGCTTCACCGGGCTCGGTCGCCAGTAGCACCGGTATGAACAGGAACAGGTAGCCGATCTGCGCAACCGTCGAATAGGCGGCCAACAGCTTGAGGCGTTCGGCACGGTACGCCTGCCATGAACCCCAGATCACCGCGCTCGCGCCCAACAGCCCGAGCAGTCCGGCCGACGCCTGGCTCAACGCGACGTCGAATACGTCCAGCCACAGCCGCAGGACCAGGTAAAACGCGGCCTTGACCACCAGTGCAGACAACGCGGCACTGACCGGTGCCGGGGCATTGGCGTGTGCTGACGGCAGCCAGAAGTGCATTGGGAACAGCGCCGACTTGATCAGCAGGCCCGCGGTCATCAGCGCCAGTGCCACCCAAGTGGCGGGCTCTGCATCGACCCGCCCGGCGAGCATGACCATGTCGAGCGTGCCATAACCCGCGTAGATCAGTCCCACGCCGGTGAGAAAGGCCAGTGAGCCGAGCAGGCCGACAGTGAGATAACGCACAGCCGCCTGTAGCGCCGCCCTGCTGCCACCGAGTGCCGCAAGCGCGACGGCAGCAAGCCCGAGCAGCTCGAGCGTGACGTAGATATTGAACAGGTCACCCGACAACAGCAGCGCATGCAGTGCGGTAATCATCAACAACCACAACGGCCAGAAGTCCGCCCGCTTCTGCGCCTCGGCAAAGTAGGTCGTCGCATAGAGGCCTGCGGCCAGCGCGACCAGCGTGCTCATCAATAACAGGGATGCCGACAGTCCATCGGCGCGCAGCGCAATCCCCAAACCCGGCGCCCAACCGCCGACGGCCAGCTCCAGCGTGGCGTTGCGCATGACCTCCGCGCCGATATGACCGGCTGCCACGAACGCCGCCACGCTGGCGCCAAGACCTGCCCAGTCGGCACGCCGCGGCCACACCAGTGCGAGCAGGCTGCCCAGCAGCGGCAGCACGACCGGCAAGGCGAGCAGGTTATTCATCCTTGCTCTCCCGCAGCCGACGGCCGAGCGCCAGCGCCAACGCCGTGGCACTCACGGCGACGACGATCCCGGTCAGTACCAGCGCGTGCGGAACCGGATCGGGCACCTGCATCTGTGCCAGCCCCTGGTAGGCGATCGATACGAACATCAGAAACACCCCGGCACCGCAGACGTTGATCGCCAGGATGCGCGCCAGCAGCGATGCCTGCAGCAAAGTGGCACGCAGCCCGAGCGTGAACAGGCCAACGCCAGTCAGTCCGTAGATGATCTCTGCAGACAGCATCAATGCGTGCCTCCTTCGGTAGTGTGCGTATGTAGGGAGCCAGACTGCGCCCGGCGCGACGGCCAGCCACCGATATAGGCAAGCGCCAGCGCAACCGCGATTGACAGTGTCGCGGCGCTCTCGATCACCAGGATCAGTCCAGCTGCCAGGTCGGGCGGATACTGCACAAAACCGTATCCGAACGCCGTGACCAGCAGGCCGACGGCGAGAAACGCCAGCAGACCCGCAGCGAGCAGCCAGCGCGATACGACCGCGGCTGGCAGCCCGGCTCCGTCGACACCCCCGAGGCGCAGCAGGACAGCGGCAGCGGCAAGGGTTGCGCCCGCCTGGAAGGCGCCGCCGGGTGCATGGGCGCCGACCCACAGCAGGTAACCGCCAGTGACGATCAGCAAGGGCACCAGCCAGCGGATCAGGCCGTACAGCACCGGGCCGGGCAGCCGGTAACCGGGCCGTGCCGGCCCCAGCGCCAGCACCCCGAGCACCGCGCTGAGGATGACGGCGAGTTCGAGCAGGGTGTCATAGGCGCGAAAGTTCAGCAGCACCGCCGTCACCGGATTGGAGACCCCGCTCTGCGAGAGGTGTTCGGTTACCGGCTGCGCCAGGCGCACGCTGTCGCCCATCGCCAGCGCGGACAGCAACGCCCAGGCGACTGTGACCGCCAGCAGCACGCTGAACAGGTTCAGTGTCAACAGGAAGACTCGGGAAGGTACCGCCGCCGGCTGCCCGCCTTGCGGCTCGCTCCGCAGGGCGGCCAGCAGCAGCGCACCGGCGATGCCCGCACCGATCGCCGCCTCTGCCAGCGCCAGGTCCGGTGCCCGCAGGCGCGCCCAGGCCAGGGCAAGCAGCAGTCCGAATGCGATGAACAGCGCCACCCCGCGCTTGAGGTCGCGAGTGGCGACGGCCGCCCATCCTAGACCGAGGAGCATGGCCGCCAGCAGCAGGTCGAGCAGCATCCAGAGCAGTGCGTTCATGGTTGTTCCCTACGATCGAGAGCGTGCCGGGCAATCAGGTTCGCCGAGGCCGCGCTGGCCGCCAGCACCAGCAGCCAGATCAGAATGAGCTTGAGCGCGATCACCAGACTCCCGGTGACCAGGGCGATCCCCAGAGCCACCAGACCAAGGCCCAGGTTGTCGGCCTTGGTCAATGCGTGCAGCCGTGAATGCAGGTCAGGCAGGCGCAGCAGACCAATGCTGCCGGCGGCGAAGAAACCTATCCCGATGCAGATCAGGCCAACGGCGACGACATCAATCACCGGGGTTCTCCCGCCGGGTCAGTGCTGCCGCGACCACCGCGGCCAACAGTGCCAGCAACAGAGCGACATCGATCAGCGCCGGCGAGGACCACAGCAGCGCCAGCAGCAGCAGGAAGGTGACCCCACCCGTGCCGAGCAGCAATACCGCGGCCAGCCGGTCCTCCAGGGACGGGCCCTGAAGCGCGCGTGCCAGGCCGAGCGTCAGCGTGACCAGAAGCACCAGCACGCAGAGAATGATCACGCTGCCAGCAGCCGAGTTGGCGAAATCCGCGCCGCTCACAATGCCTCCCCGAACACACGTCCGACCGCCGACTCGACGCGCCGCAGTTCGGCAGTGAAATCACTGTCGCGATCCAGTGCATGGATCGCCAGGCAATCGTCACGCAGGTCGACCGCAAGGGTGCCTGGCAGCAGGCTGACACTGTTGGCGAACAGCAGGCGCGCCCCAGGGTGATGCAGGCGTAGCGGATAGGTCGCGAAGCCGGGGGCAATCCGCATCGGCGTCGCCAGCACGCGACGCGCGACATCCACACCGCCGCGCACAGATTCCCAGAGAAACAATGGCAGCAGGCGCGCAAGCCCCGGCAGCGAAAGCCCGGGCAATGCGGTCGCACCCAGGCGCCGCGCCGCAAAGATCGCCATCACCACGACCGGCACCCCGATCAACCAAGACGACGGCGCACCGCCGCTGAGCAGCCACCAGAGCCCCGCCAGCCCCGCAAGTGACAACACGGTGGCATTGTGGGCAGACAATTCAGCGCCCCCGGCCCGATGCCGCGCGTTGCGCATTGCGCCGGATACGAAGCGCGTCAGCGCAAGGTGCCGGCCTGCGTGCCAGTTGCCGGCCCGGGGGTGCCAGCAACCCACCGGCGAGCACGGCCAGCCCCAGTAACAAAATGCCGGTCAGCATCGTTGCAATCATCTCGCTCTCCTTGTTGGGTCTATTGGAACCACCTGCCAGTCAGGTGCCGTCGAGACAGTTATCGCGTTTCGCAAGCCAAATGGAAAATCGATTAATGCAGATTAATCGTTCGTTTTTTTCGATGTTTCGACTACCCGCCGACTGCACGCACGATGCCCGCGCCGCACACGGAATGTGCAACGCGGGGGATGTTTGACGAAAAGAGATAGAACCGGCCCCTGTTCAGGGGCCCTAAGTCGTCAGGCCAATCGCCGGAACGGTCCCGGCACCAGCCTCCGGTGTACTGCCCGTACGGTGCGGGCGAGCGCCCTGGTCGCCGCCCGCACCGGGTCGGCGTGGGTCTCTTCTATCGCAAACCCCGCAGCAGGCCCTCCGACCACGACCACCTGGCACTGGTGGAGGACGGACCCGAGACGGTCATGCGCGAGCGTCAGACTGATCCTCACCTCGCCGGCCTCGGCGTCGAGTCCGGCAAGATAGAACCGTGACAGCTGCTCGATCTGCGCCGCCATCGCCGGGACCGGTGCATCGACGCAAAAGTTCATTTCGGCCCGGTGGTCGGTCAGGCAACCAGATCGAGCTGACCGAAGTGCGCTGGCAGCGGCATCGCGTGCTCACGATCACGTCGACGCAGCAGGCAGCCGACCCCGCCAAGGTAGCGCAGCTCGTCCGAGTCCGCGACGACCACGTCCACACCCTGTGCGCAGGCGAGGCGAGGCAACTCGATCTTGGCTTCCCACTGCGACACACCACTGGCGTCGTAACCGTCCGCTATGACCAGCGTCTCGGCAAATCCCCCGCGCAGTGCCTCCAGTGTCGCCACCTGTCCGATCACCGCCGGCCCATGCAGGCGCATCGCCCGCACCAGCCGTGCAGCAAGCTGGGTACGTGTCTCGGCGAGCGCCGCCGTCACCGAGCTCTGCACGAAATCCACCACTTCGGCATGGCCGAGATCCGCTGGCACCTCGAGGCGGTGCAGCAGGCGCGACACAGCGCGCCGCGGCAGCCATGCCACGACTGCCGCCAGGCTGTCGGCATCGGCTGCGACGACCAGTGGTCCGCAGGTATCCGCTGACAGCAGGCGATGGATGCGTTGCAGGCTGCTGACAGACAGCGCACCCTGCGGCGTCCTCTGCACAGCCGGATGCAGCCATTGGACAGGCGTTCTCGCGGGCTGTACGACCCTGCCGGCATTCGACTCAAGCACCTGGACGCTGCCCTGGCGCACCAACAACAGGGTAAATGCCGGGTGACTGTCCTTTACCGCCAGCAGCGGCAGGATCTCGGGTGCGCGGTAGACCGCCAGGCTGTTCCGGACGGGAATCGCCAGTGGAATCGTGGTCAGGTGCCGACCGCCGGCGAGCCCGCGCGCAAAGATCGCCGCGCCCTGCATTTCCGGGTGCCAACCGCGTTCGAGGCCACGGCAGACCATGTTGAAGGCGTTCTCGAATTCGAGGCGCTCCATGCCCGGCAGCTGTGGGCGGATCCGCGCCGCCTTGTCCTCGATGAACTGCCGGCAATCGCGCATCCCGGGCCGCGTATCGAGATAGACACTCAGGAAAGGCGTGTCGTTGACATCCAGCATCGCCAATTGCCGTGTCTGACCCACCAGCGAAGTGATGTCGGCCAGTTGCGGTTGTGTGTCAGCTTGCATCGATCGGCTCCATGGGTGATCACCGTGACACCTAGTATTGCCGCTGCAGGTGCAGGCACTGATCGGATAAGGGCCGCGTATCCTTCGGTTTTTCCGAGCCAGCCCGGAAACCGCAGTGTGAACATGTCGCAGCGTCGCCCTGTGCGTCTGATCGACGTCGCCTTGCCGGATACAGCCCCTCCGGGGGCGACGTGTGATGGCCTGATAAACGACAAGGGGGGCGTTCTGATCCTCAGTCCAGCCGGTGCACGCCGACCGTGCGCTCGACAGCACACGCGGCGAGTACATGCTCGCAGGGATTACGCGGCATCCGCTGTCGGCGATACCGAAAACCACACGCGTACCGGCCGATGCAGGCATTCAGTTCGGGGGATGGACGCCGCTATGCAGATTGGCCGGCCGAACCTGCCGGCATTACACCGGCGGACAGAGAAAGACCTGCAGGAGCAGAGATGAAGGGGATCGTATTCAGCGAGTTCAACGAGATGGTCGAAGAGATGTACTCCTCCGCACTCGCCGACAGGATCATCACCCAGGCGAACCTTGCGTCAGGTGGTGCCTATACCACTGTCGGCACCTATGACCACCAGGAACTGCTGGCGCTCGTCACGTGCCTCAGCGGGGAAACCGGTATTGCCGCGAGCGACCTCGTCAGGACTTTCGGGCGTCACCTCGCGGCACGTTTTTCCGCTCTCTATCCTGCGTTTTTCGAAGGCGTCGGCGGCACATTCGACTTTCTCGAGACTATCGAACAGCACGTCCACGTCGAGGTACGCAAACTCTACCCCGACGCAGAGCTGCCCACGTTCAGTACCGAACGAACCGGCCCCGATTCGATGGTCATGGTTTACCAGTCACGCCGGCCTTTCGCCGATCTCGCAGAGGGCCTGATCGAGGGCTGCGCGAGCCATTTTGCCGAGCGCATCACCATCACACGCAGCGACGGAAAAAACGGTGAGCTGCACCGCACCCGCTTCACCCTGTCGCGCATCGACTGATGAGTGACGAGCTGGAACTGCTGCAGCGCCGGTTCGAGCGCGAGCGCCGCGCCCGCAAACAGGCAGAATCGCTCCTCGAACAGAAAAGCCTCGAGCTTTATCAATCCAACGAACACCTGCGTCATTTGTCCGACGAACAGGCACGCAGCCTGCAGATGCTGCGTACCACCGCGGACAGCCTGCTGCGCAGCGTTGGACTTGAGCCGATGGATGACAGCAGCGGCAGCATGGCCGAAGTCTTGCGCGTGGTCACGGAGATCGTGAAAGACCGCGAACGCCTGCGCCGTGACGTCGAGCACCAGATGTTCGCCCTGAACCAACATGCGATTGTCAGCATTACCGACGCCGCCGGCGTCATCACCTATGCGAACGACCGGCTTTGCGAGATCAGCGGCTACCCGCGCGAGGAACTGCTCGGCCAGACACACAGCGTGCTGAGCTCAGGCGTCCACCCGGCGGAATTCTATGCAACGATCTGGAACACCATCAATTCCGGCGAGGTCTGGCGCGGGGAGATCTGCAACCGCGCGAAGTACGACAGCCTGTACTGGGTGTCGGCGGCGATCGTGCCATTTCTCGATGTGGATGGAACCGCAGAACAGTTCATTTCCATCAGCACCGACATCACGCTGCAAAAGAGCATGCAGGAGGAACTGCGCGGCAGCCGGGTGTTCCTGCAGAGCATGACGGAGTCGCTGGGTGAAGGCGTCTATGCCCTGGACAAATGGGGCTATTGCAGCTTCCTTAACCCGGAGGCGGAACGCCTGCTCGGCTGGTCGCTGATGGACCTTTCGATGACGCCACTGCACGAGGCACTGCAGTTCACCGACCTGGTCGGCAATCCGATGTTCGGCGAAAACGACATCATCGAGGAGGTACTGCGGGACAAGCGGGAATACCGCTCCGAGTACGACACCTTCATCGCCAAGGACGGGCATCTGTTCCCAATCGCCATCACACTGGTCCCGATCATCGAAGACGAGGATGCGGTCGGCGTGGTCGCCGTGTTCCAGGACATAACGGAACGCAAACTGGTCGAGGACCGGCTGCGCGAGGCGACCCGCCGCGCCGAGGATGCAAGCCGCGCCAAGTCCGATTTTCTCGCCAATATGAGCCACGAGATCCGCACGCCGATGAACGCCATCATTGGCATGTCGCACCTCGCATTGCAGACCGACCTGAACAGCAAGCAACGCAACTACATCGAGAAGGTAAACCGCTCGGCCGAGTCGCTTCTGGGGCTGATCAACGACATACTCGATTTCTCCAAGATCGAGGCTGGCAAACTCGACATTGACGCCATCGGCTTCAAACTGCAGGACGTGATCAACGACCTGTCGAGCGTCCTGGGGTTCAAGGCCGAAGAAAAAGGTCTGGAACTGCTGTTCGACATCGCCCACGACGTGCCGCGAGCCCTGATCGGTGACCCGATGCGCCTGAACCAGGTTCTGCTCAATCTGTGCAACAACGCGCTCAAGTTCACCAGTAGCGGTGAGGTCGTGGTGTCGGTCGGTGTCGAGCAGCGCCGGGCAGACGACCTCATCTTGCAGTTCTCGGTGCGCGATTCAGGTATCGGGATCTCGAAAGAGCAACAGCTGAAGCTGTTCCAGTCGTTCTCCCAGGCCGACGCGACGACCACCCGTCGTTATGGTGGCACAGGGCTCGGACTGGCGATCAGCAAACGTCTGGTGGAGATGATGGACGGTACCATCTCGGTCGAAAGCGAGCCCGGCAAAGGCAGCACCTTCCATGTCCGCCTGCCATTCATCGAGGTCGACGATCAATGGCAGAAAGACGAGTCGCCGACAGCGCAGGCAGACCTGCGCGGCATGCGCTGCCTGCTGCTGGATGACAGTTCGAGCGCCAGGGTGATCTTCGCCTCGATGCTCGAGACCCGTGGCGTTCAGGTGGATGCGGTCAAAGACGCCTTTGCCGCCGCCGCGCGTCTCGCCGACGCCGGATTGCACTACGACTTTCTCCTGGTCGACTGGCGGATGCCCGGCGTGGACGGCGTCGAGTTTCTCCGTGGCCAGCACTCGGCCATGGGTACGCGACTGCCGCCGGTCATCATGACCACGGCCTACGGGCGTGAAGAGCTGGCCGAGTCACTGCGTGCCAGCGGCATCGGGGTTGCGGCGATTCTCGCCAAACCCGTGTCACCGGCCGACCTGCTTGGTGCGGTGAACCTGGCCACCGGCAGGGGTCAGGCACCTCAGCAGGCCGGTGTGCCCAACGCCAAAGCTGCAGCTGAGGCAGCCGTTTCTTCACTGCGAGGCGCCCGCATCCTGCTGGTCGAGGACAACGAGTACAACCATGAGGTCGCCGTGGCACTGCTCACCGAGCAGGGCATAGAGGTTGTTGTAGCAGGTGATGGTGAGCAGGCACTGCGTCAGTTGCAGATGCATGCCTACGACGGTGTACTGATGGACTGCCAGATGCCGGTAATGGACGGTTACGAAGCAACACGCCGGATCCGCAGGCAATCGCAGTTACAGGATCTGCCGATCATCGCAATGACCGCAAACGTGCTCAAAGACGACATCGTAGAGGCGCTGGCTGCCGGCATGAATGACCACATCGCCAAACCAATCAACATCCGCGATATGTTCAGCATCATGGCGAAATGGATCACCCCGGCCCACCCGGCCAGGGACGCCACACCGGCCCCGCAGTCACCGGTGGACGGGCACCATCGCGCATTTGACGTACTGAAAAACATCGATGTCGACAATGGCCTGCGTCGTGTCGGCGGCAACAGAGCGACCTATCTGCGGCTTCTTCACAAATTCGCAGCGAACCAGGACAATGCCGTAAGTCAGGCACACGAGGCGCTTCACAAGGGCGACACCGCGACCGCCAGGCGCCTTTTGCACACGCTCAAGGGCACCGCCGGCAGTATCGGCGCCATGCGTCTTCAGCAGCTGGCGGCGGATGCCGAGTTGACGCTGCAACACGCCGTTTCCCCGATATCGGTGGCCAATTGCGAGGCTTTGCAACAGGAACTCGACAACGTCCTGGGTGAACTGGCTGCGCTGCCTGACAGCCTCGGCGACAGACCGATACCCGGCCAGACATCGGCCATCGATGCCGACACTCTTCTGCAGCGCCTCATCGGCCAGCTGGAGGACTTTGACACTTCGGCCGAGGAAACGATCGAAGACCTGATCGCCGCCACCGGCGTCGCGGATCAAAAAGAGGTACTGCTGCAGGTCCGCAGGGCGATCGCGCAATACGATTTCGACGCTGCACGCGAAACCATAACCTCATTGGATCCACGCACTTGAATCGCGCGACGAAAGATGGCACAGCACGGCCATTGCCCTATCGCGTATTGGCGATCGATGATTCTCCGGAGATCATCGACACCATCCGCGCCGCGCTCGGAAGTGAATTCCTGCTCCTCGCCTCCGTCTCGGCTGCCACGGGACTGAAACTGGCCGCGCAACACCGGCCGGACCTGATATTGCTGGACGTGGTGATGCCGGAGCTCGACGGTTTCGAAGTGTGCAGACACCTAAAGGCCGATCCCTGCACCCGCGATATCCCTGTGATATTTGTCACCGGCATGGGTTCACAGGGTGATGAACTCGAGGGCTTCTCACTGGGGGCAGTCGACTTCGTTACCAAGCCGATCGAACCGATCATCCTGCAGGCCAGGGTACGCACCCAGATCGAGTTGTCGTCGGTGCGCCGTGCACTGGGCGAGGCCAATAATCGCATGGCGATCGAGCGCGAACTTGTCGCACAGATCATCATCAGCATGCGTACCGACGACCAGTTTTGTGAAGATCGCCTCAGCTGGGCAAGCCACTCGCGCGACACCGCGGGTGGAGACGTGGTGTTGTCGGCGAAGCGCCCCAACGGTGATGAGCACGTGCTGATCGGCGACTTCACCGGGCACGGCCTGCCGGCCGCCGTAGGAACACCCCTGGTGTCGCATCTGTTTTACTCGATGACTGAAGCCAACCGACCCCTGGATGAAGTCCTGCGGGAGATCAACAACGTCCTGGTCAAACGGCTGCCAATGGATATCTTCATGGCGGCAGCAGCGGTATGCATTACCGCGGACGCAGAACACGCCAAGCTGTGGAGTTTCGGCAACCCTGACCTGCTTCATCGCGGCGCGGATGGCCGTTGGACGCAGATAGTGTCGACCGAGCTGCCAATGGGCATCGTGCCGCAGTCGGTGCCCTACGCCTCCTGTCGGCAGCAGCTCGCCGAAGGCGAAGCACTTTATCTCATGACAGACGGTCCCATCGAAGCCGTTTTGCCTTCAGGTGAAATGTTCGGACTGACCCTTTTAAAGGACGCGCTGGAACGGCACACAACATCACTCCAGGCGGTAATCGATGAAGTGCTCAACCAGGTGGCCAACCCCGATGAAGTAGACGACATGACCATCATAAGGATCGACGGCGGCATCCGCCGGTCGCGATAAGGACGGCAGCAACGATGGAAGCAACACGCAGACAGAGCATACTGGTGGTCGATGACACCCCTGAGAACATCGATGTCCTCAAGGGCATTCTGGCGGACCGCTACAGTGTACGTGCCGCAACGCACGGCGAACTCGCGCTGCGGATCGCCGACAAGCAGACACCCGACCTGATATTGCTCGACGTGATGATGCCGCAGATGGACGGTTACGAGGTCTGTCGCCGGCTAAAGTCGAATCCCAAGACGGCGGACATCCCGGTGATCTTCGTGACCGCGAAGACCGAGACTGCGGACGAACAGGCAGGGTTCGATGTCGGCGCAGTCGACTACATCATCAAGCCGGTCAACCCGGCGCTGGTACAGGCGCGAGTCAAGACCCATCTGGCACTTGCCGATCAGCAGCGCGCCTGTCGCGCGCAGGTCATCGAACGCACGCAAGAGCTCGAAGAGGCGCAGAAGGCCGCGATCTTCATGCTGGGTGATGCCGGTCACTACAACGACAACGACACCGGCGCACACATCTGGCGGATGGCTGCTTACTCTGCCGCGCTGGCCAGCGCCGTGCATTGGCCGGTTGATCGGGCACACCTGCTGCAGCTTGCCGCGCCGATGCACGACACCGGCAAGATCGGCATCCCGGACAGCATCCTGAAAGCCCCGCGCAAACTCACGGCCGAGGAATGGGAGATCATGAAGACCCACACCGAGATCGGCCACAAGATTCTCAGCAAGAGTCGAACAGAACTCTTTCAGCTTGCCGCCACGGTCGCCCTGTCGCACCACGAACGCTGGGATGGCAGCGGCTATCCACATGGTCTGTCAGGTGACGCGATCCCCGAGGGTGCGCGCATCGTGGCGATAGCCGACGTGTTCGATGCCCTGACGATGCGTCGTCCCTACAAGGACGCATGGCCGGTCGAAAGGGCACTCGCGACGCTGCAGCAGGATGCCGGCAGTCATTTCGATCCGCAACTCGTGCAGACTTTCATCGCGATCAAGGACGAAATCCTGCAGATCAAGGCGAAATGGGACGACCGCGAGCAGTCAGTCGGCGGCGAGCCGACACAATGCGGGTAGCCTTGGCCAACATCGGGCTACAGCCAGCGCCGGCGACGGAATCCCCACAACAGCGCGACACCCACCAATACGATCAGCACCAGCGATATCAGGCCGCCATGCGGCTGGCTCAGGAACGGCATGTCGGCGAAGTTCATGCCGAAATAACCGACCAGCAGGTTGAGTGGCAGAAAGATCGCCGATATCCCGGCCAGGAACTGCATCACCTGGTTGGTTCGCTGGCCGTTGGCAGCGAAGTGGATCTGTACCAGTGCATCGATCGCACCCTGATTCTGCTCGGCATGGCTGCCGACGCGCCGGATGTGATCCTCGAGGTCCTTGAAGCGAATCTCCAGATTCTGGCTGAAATCCCCGGTGTAGTCCTCACGCCAGTTCTCGATCACGTTCAGCTGCGTCTCCATCGTGCCGGACAGCCAGCGCAACTGGTTGCGCAGGCGCATCAACAGCCGCCAGTCGTTGAACGGATCGGCAGGGTCGAGCAGACGCTCCTGCCAGCCGGTCAGCAGGCGGTTTACCGGCTCTCGCAGGCCGAGCAGGGCATCGACGACCGCATCGAGCAGCCGGTGCAACAGGCTCGCCGCACTGTTCGGGACACTGATGTCCCCGGCCAGCCAGCTGCGGCGCAGATCGAGGAAGCTGTCATCGCCCTGTTCCCGGATCGTCGCCACCAGGTTGTCCTTGAGCACGAAGACGATCGGCCGGGTGCGCGGATGATGCACATCCGAGGTCGCATCATAGCCACGAAAGACCAGGAAATCGTACTCGCGGGTCTTGTTGAAAAATGGCGGATGCGTGGTGTTGAGCACGTCAGCATCGTGCTGGGCGTGCAGTGGCAATTCAGTGCCGGGTGGAAGCTGCCCGCGCCAGTCGGGCCCGCTGCGCACCAGGTCGAGCCACACCACGCCGTCAGGCGGTAGCGGCTGGCGGGTATCGATCTGGTCTGCCCTTCCATCATGAAACCACAGCATGGCGATACTCCTCCGTGTCGCTTGAACAGGAAAACTCAGGCACCCAGGACCGGAAACAGCTGTTTGAGGCCATTGGCGATGACCTCAACGGCGATCGCGGCAAGGATCAGGCCGAACAGACGGTTCAGCACGTTCAGGCCGATATCACCGAGCACGGCGCCGATCGGTCGGGCGAGCCTCAACACTATCCACAGGATCAGACACACGAGCGCGATGATCCCGATGACCATCGCCGCATGGTAAGGCGCGGTCGAACGGTGCATTGCGATGATCACGGTGCTCATGGCACCCGGCCCGGCCAGCAGAGGAACCGCGATCGGCACCACCGCGATACTCGCCCGGGTCGCCGCACTGCGCTCCTCCTGTCGCGAGGTTCGCACCCGGTCGATCTGTGCCTGCAGCATCGCCAGTGCCATCAGAAACAGCACAATGCCACCTCCCACGCGGAACGATCCCAGGCTGGTTCCGAGCCAATGCAGCAGGGTTTCGCCAAGCAGTGCCATCAACACCAGTACCGCGGCGACCGTTAGCGCCGCCGTCCTGGCCACGCGGTTGCGTTCAGCGGCGCTGTAGCCATCGGTCAGCGACAACAGGATCGGGATCGCCATGAACGGATCCAGGATCACCAGCAGCGCTGTGAAAAAACGCGAATATTCCGACCAGTTTTCCAATGGGCTCATGGATTTCGCCAACACCACGTCGATGGCGCCATCATGGCACCGCTCGAATGTCAGGGACAACGGCAACCGCCCAAACAGGACCATGACAGCGCCGGGTTTGGCTAGACTGTGTACATGCAGACCGGAGACGAACAAGCCGAGCGTGCGTGGCAGTTGCTGGCCGGGGCCTTTCATGGGGTCCTGTCGACCCATTCGCACGAGCATGAAGGCTACCCCTTCGGCTCGGTGGTGCCGTATGTGCTCGATGCGAACGGGCTGCCGCTGATGCTGCTCAGCCATCTGTCACAACATACCCGCAACCTCGATGCCGACCCGCGTTGCGGCCTGACCGTTATGGAACCCGGCGATGGCGACGTCCAGCAACGCGGGCGCCTCAGCGCGATCGGCGAGGTGCTGCCGGTCGCGCCGGCGACTGACGCGGGCCACTATTTCGACTACTTCCCGCACAGCCGCCCCTATTACGATCAACTGGGTTTCCGCTTCTACCGTTTCACCCCCCGGCGCTTTCACTGGAACGGCGGGTTTGCCACCGCGCGCTGGTTTGCCTCCAACCGCCTCATTCAGGCGAATCCTCTGCCACGTGAAGTCCAGGCGCGCATCGTGGCGCACATGAACCAGGACCACAGCGACGCGCTGTGGCGATACCTGAACCGGACCGACATACCCTCCGATACAGCAGTCGTCATGGTCGGCATCGACGCCACTGGCATGGATTTGCGCATAGCCGACACGCTGCACAGGGTCGCGCTGTTACGACCCATCGCCTCGGCTGACGAAGCACGCGAAGTGCTGGTCGAAATGGCAGCCGCTCGGCGTTGACAGCTCCTCGCCGCATTCACCCGCAATCAAGAATTCCGCCTCTCCGCCGCAACAAGCCGCATAGACAAAACGATGACGGCCACCAAGATGATGTTATTGAGCACCCTTACCTCTCATCTCAAAAACCCGCTTTTTCACACTACCGCAATGATCGGACCGCTTCTGGCCGGCGCCCTCCTGCTGGCCGCTGCCGGCACATCAGCCGGAGTCTTGAGTGCGGAGCAGCAGCAGGTGCTGGCCGCGGGCGACCCCGCAGAAGCAGCCGGACCGGCCAAAAAGTGCGGCAAGTGCCATGGGGAAAGTGGTGTGAGCGACGATGACGAAATACCCCATCTGGCGGCTCAGCCGGCAAGCTACCTGTTCAAGCAGCTGCTGGATTTCGCTGCAGATCGGCGCGACGGCGGACGTATGAACAAAACGGCGCGCAAGCTGAGCGAACAAGAAATGGCGAATCTTGTGGCTCTGTTCGCTTCGACCGAACTGCCCCCGATGCAAGACGAGCCCTTGCCGCCGGAACCGAAACTGGTATCGAGCGGCGACACCGCGCGAAACCTGTCGCCCTGTAAGGACTGCCACGGCGCCGACGGCAAGGGCAAAGCGGACAAGTATGACGCACCGGCACTGGCAGGTATGCCCAAGCCCTATTTTGTCGCGACGATGCAGTCCTTCAAGGATGGCAGCCGCCAGAATGACGCCGATGCCGTGATGCGCGATGCAGCCAAGACGCTCAGCGTCGCAGAAATCGATGCGCTCGCCGCTTACTACCTCGCACTCGGGAAACGTCAGCCGCTGCCTCCGCAATGAGGTCGGGGCACGGTCCGTGCTTGACGAAGGTGGGCATGCCGGCGAAAGACCGCGCATTTCTAAAGGGTAATTCGAGGCTGCCGATACGTACGGCAGCGGATGACAACCGCGGACCAGGCTGGCCCACGGCAGGCACGAGCAAAGGATTCCGACCGACATGACAGACCTCGAACGTTCACAGCGCCCCGCACGGTACAGACTTTCTGTGCGCCTCAAGATCAACCTCGCGCTGTCGGCGGTGTTCCTGGTCGTGGGGCTGCTGGTGATGGGCTACTCCTACGTCGAGGAACGCGCCAAGAATCTTGAACTGGCGATCACCCAACTCAAGGGCATGAACGCCTTCTATTTTGATTCCCTGAATACGCTGATGCTGGCCGACGCGATGGAAGAACGCCAGGCCCTGCGTGACAAGATGCTCGAACTGCCGGGAATACTTGATGTTCGCGTCAACCGCGGCGACGCAATCATCAAGAAGTTCGGACCCGGCCTGCCGGACGAGGCGGCCGTCGACGAACTTGACCGTCTAGCCCTCAGCGGCGAATCCGTGGTCGAGATCGGCGAGCGCGACGGGCATCGCATTGTGACCATCGTGGAACCGTACCGGCTCACCGAGGACACGCGTGGCACCGATTGTCTCGAATGCCACCGCAGAGTCGAATCAGGAACCGTCGGCGGGGCAATACGCCTGAGTTACTCGCTGCAACAAGCGGACAGCCTTGCGGTCGCCGGTCTAGTGAAAAAATTTGCGGTATTGGCCTCCCTGTTTATTGTGGGCCTGATCGCACTTTATGCCCTTCTCAACCGCGTCGTGGTGCGACCGGTCGTCGAAATGAAGAACAGGCTGCAAGACATCGCGACCGGAAATGGCGATCTGACGAAGGTGCTCAAGGAGTCATCCGACGACGAACTCGGCGAATGCGCGCACTGGTTCAATTCCTTCGTCGGCAAACTGCGCGCGATGATCCTGGAGATATTCGACAATGCCGGTGAGCTTCGAAAAGCGTCGGATTCCATGGAACACATAGCACAGCAGACCAGCACCAACGTGCTGCGCCAGCAGACCGAAACCGACCAGGTCGCCACTGCAATGAACCAGATGGCCGCAGCGGTGCAGGAAGTCTCACGCAATGCCACGCAGGCCGCGGACGCCGCGCTGCGTGCCGACGACGAGGCGAGACAGGGCAAAGACATCATGGGCCAGACCTCTCGCGCCATCGACGCCCTGGCTGGCGAGGTCGAAACCGCGGGCGGCGTGATCCAGCAACTGGCAAAAGACAGCAATGACATCAGTGTCGTTCTTGACGTCATCCGTGGCATCGCCGAGCAGACAAACCTGCTCGCGCTCAATGCCGCCATCGAGGCGGCACGCGCCGGCGAGCAGGGTCGTGGTTTCGCCGTGGTGGCCGATGAGGTCCGCACCCTGGCGGAGCGCACCCAGCGCTCGACCCAGGAGATCCAGAAGATGATCGAGAGTCTGCAGCGGCGCGCGAAGGATGCCGTGGATGTGATGCAGCGCGGCCAGCACCAGGCAAAGGCCAGCGTCGAGCAGGCGGCTCAGGCAGAGGCCTCGCTGCAGACGATTACCCGGGTCGTCTGCGATATCTCCGACATGTGCACACAGATCGCGGCCGCCGCCGAGCAACAAGACAAGGTTTCGACCGAAATCAACCGCAATGTCGGCAATATCAGCGGACTGGCGTCACAGACCGCCGCCGATGCCGGCAAAGTGGCGGGGGCCAACCACCAGATGACCGACATGGCCGAAGGACTGCAGGGACTGCTGCGGCAGTTCCGCACCTGAGGCGATCGCCTTTTCCGTCGGGCAAGGAAAACCCTGATTTTCGGCTCAGTATTGCCACGCCTCAGCCGGCCGGATCGCCCTCGCAACGGCCTGCACTTGGCTATAGTTGTTGCAGGTATGCGCATTCTCCCCATGAAGGAGGCCCATCATGGCGATCGCAATCACCCTTCGTGAGTTTCTCGACGGACACCACCTCCCCTATGACGCGATGCTGCATCAGCGCACCGCGACCAGCCGGCAGAATGCGGTTGCGGCGCGACAGCCCGGCGAGCGGGTCGTCAAGGCGCTGCTGCTGAAGGACGATGACAGCTATCTGCTCGCGGTATTGCCGGCAGACCGGCGCCTGCATTTCGGCCAATTGCACAGGGCCCTGAACAGGCGAATCGGCCTGGCGACCGAGGCCGAGGTGGCGGAGGTATTCTCCGACTGCGCGGTCGGCGCCGTGCCCCCCGCGGGTCTCCTGTATGACATCGATACCCTGGTCGACGACACACTGCTCGAACAGGCGGAGGTGTATTTCGAGGCCGGCGACCACGAACAACTCATTCACATGACGCAGGCGGACTTTCGCAAGCTGCTTGGTGACGCGACACACGGCCGGTTCAGCTACCGGAGTTGAGCATCCCCGGCATCAGGGGGCGCGTGAGTCAGCGAATCATCTGCGAAACCGACAGTTTGCGCAGGGTCGCGCTCTTTTTCGATTGGTGCTCCCCCATGCGCGCAAGCACACTGCTGAGAAAGTGCGTGGCCTCGCCGATATAAGGCCCCTTGTTCAGCATGACACACTCGGCGCGAGCGCTCATTGCCGCGTCCGTTACCTCGGCCCGCGAGGGGGCGCCTGTCTTGGCCAGGCCTTCCAGTACCTGAGTCGCCCAGATCACAGGTACGTGTGCGGCCTCGCACATCCAAAGGATCTCCTCCTGTACCTCGGCAAGCCGTTCAAAGCCCATCTCGACCGCCAGATCTCCGCGTGCCACCATGATGCCGATCGGTGGTGAGCGCAACGCCGTCAGCAGTATGTGCGGCAGCCGATCGAAGGCGCGGCGATTTTCGATCTTGAGTACTATCCCCAGATGGGAGGCCCCGAGTTCGCCAAGACGGTCCTCGAGAAGTTCCACATCGTCGGGTTTGCGCACGAACGACAAGCCGATCATATCGACATGTGCCGCCATGACATCGAGATCGCGGTGGTCCTTTTCGGTCAAGGCCGGCAGGTCGAACGTGGTATCCGGCAGATTGATCCCCTTATCGGCGCGCAGTTTCGCGCCTCCCGGCCTGGCATGGCTTATCTCGACAGTAAAGCCATCCTGCCCCACCTCGGTGACGAGCCCCCCGATCTTGCCGTCGTCGAACCAGACACGCTCGCCGCTGACGACCCTTTGCAGGATTGCGCCCAGCGTACAAGGTATGGTCGCCGGTTCAATCAGAGTGCCGTCAGCCGCGCGCAGCCCTGGACGTCCGACCTGCCCCTCACCGGTGACCCGCAGCCGGTCGCCTCGAAACAACGTGATGGCAGGCTCGATCGGCGGCAGTGGGCCAACGACGCCGGTGGCAATCGTCCTGCCCCGGCGCCGCAGCCGCAGCGGAATACCGCTCTCGACGTAGCTGGTGCGATCGCACTCGGCGAGCACGCCGCTGCCATGGCGTTCACTGATCATGAAACGCCGGCGCCGGTCGCGGCAGTCATGCAGTTCGATGGTGTCGCCGGGTTTGGCCCTTGCCATCAGGTCCCCTTGCACCGGTAGCGTCGCCGCGACATCTGCCGGCGTGGCTTGCTGCCCTGGCACCTCCGGCGGATGCAGCCACACCAAGGCGTTGGCGATGACGCGGCCGCGTACATCGCGACTCGGGCGGATCTTGAGCACGGGCTCACCACCGCCGATCGTGCCGGTGCGCAGCTTTGGGCCGGCCAGGTCGGCGAGGATGCGGCAACGCATACCGAGTTCACGCTCGGCCGAGTGCAGATTATCGATCATGGCCAGCCAGGCCGTGGCATCGTCATGTGCGCAGTTGATACGCATGATATTCATGCCGGCCCCGAGCAGCTGCCTGATCAGGCTTCCGTCATGGGCGGCCTCGCTCGGCATCGTGACCATTACCCGACCCGAGTGCCGCGACGATGAGGGACCCAGCAGCGCGTTGGCGTGTTCCGCCAGCAGCGCCGGCCCGGCATTGAAATCGACCGGCGGGCGGCGTTCCAGGGACGCCGGTTGCGCACGTCCGGCGAGATGAGAAAGCGCGCCGAGCACCGCCTCGAGCGTCGCCAGTGTGTGTGCCTCCATGCGCCCCAGCGACGAAAGGCCGAGGCTGGACAGGTCACCCTGCAGCCTGCGGATGTCGTGGCGACGCACGCCCAGGTAATGCAGCAGGTTGCGCGCACTGTCCAGGAAGCCAGGCGCCACTTGCTGGAGTTCGCTGGCGTAAAGCAGTTCGAAATCGAGTGCCTCCTGGAGGAGACCGTCGACGTCGTGGATCAGGCGGTTGACGAAACGTGAATCGATCTGGCGGCTCATGGGTGCAACTGGCCAGCCCTGGGGGCGGTGTTGCAACTATAAGCAACAAAGATTGCAGTTTTGCGTACGCCGGCAGGCAGTGCCGACGTCCGTCGATGGCAGAACCGAAGGCAAACGAAAAGGGCCGCCGGGGCCCTTCTCGTCAGCTCGGGAAGGATCGATCAGAACTCCTCCCACTCGTCCTCGTCGATCGACGGCGGTGAGTCCAGGACCGGCTTCGTGTACGCAGGCTTTGCCTTCGCTGCGGTTGCCATTTTCGCACGCGGCACTGTGCTTGGCCTGGGCGGCATCGTGGCCTTTGCCGCAGGCACCTTTTCGGCAGTGGCCGCAGGCGTCCTGCCCGACACCTTGAAGAACTCGACCAGTTCCGCCATTTCCCGCGCCTTGTCGCTCATGGCGGCAGATGCCGCCGAAGTCTGCTCGGCCAGAGCCGCATTCTGTTGCGTGACCTCGTCCATCGAGGTTACCGCCTGGTTGACCTGGTCGATACCGGATGCCTGCTCCGCCGAGGCGGCCGCGATCTCGGCGATGATGTCACCGACCTTCTTCACGCCGGCGACGATCTCTTCCAGCGTCTTGCCCGAGGCGTCAACCAGATCAGTGCCGGCCTGTACCTTGCAGACGGAATCGCGGATCAGTTCCTTGATCTCTTTCGCCGCAGTCGCCGAACGTCCTGCGAGGTTGCGGACCTCGGTGGCAACGACAGCGAAGCCCCGCCCCTGTTCGCCAGCACGGGCGGCCTCGACCGAGGCGTTGAGTGCCAACAGATTGGTCTGAAACGCGATCTCGTCAATTACCCCGATAATCTCCGCGATCCGACTGCTCGCCGAGTTGATATCGGCCATTGCACCCACTGCGCGGCCAACGACCTCACCGCCGCGCAACGCCAGTTGGCTGGCACTGCTTGCCAACTGGTTTGCCTGTTGGGCGTTTGCCGCGTTGTTACGTACGGTCGACGTCAGTTCCTCCATCGATGCAGCCGTCTGCTGCAGCGCTGATGCCTGCTGCTCGGTGCGTGAGGAAAGATTGTTGTTGCCAACGGAGATCTCACCAGCACCGGTGGTGATATCCTCGGTCGACTCACGCAGCCGGCGCACGATGCTGCCGATATTGGCCACGGTGGAATTGACGTCTTCCTTGACCTTCCCAAAGGTACCGGCATAGTCGTGTTCGATTGCTTGTGTCATGTCGCCGGAGGCCATCCGGCCCATCGCCGCGGCGATATCGCCAAACACCTTGTCAACCACGTCCACCAGGTCATTGATGCCGTTTGCAAGCTGCAGGAAGAACCCCTGCTTGCCCTGCAGCGACACCCGATTGCCCAGATCGCCACGTCGCGCCGCATCGACGATACCGTCGATCTCGGCCTCCACGGCCACTTCCGCGGTCCGGTTGGCCCATTCGACCACCGTTCCCAGCCGCCCTCCGTTACCATCCAGCACCGGGTTGGCCACCACCCGCAGCGTCAGTCCACCCACCTCCATCTCGCTGCTGACTGTGGACTGCATGTGTTCGAGCAGTCGCCGCTGGTGGCCTGGGTCCTTGTGGAAGATGTCCATATTGCTGCCGACCAGCTTGTCGGCATCGAAGCGCGGCAACACCTTGCGCAGCTCGCGCTCGGCGTTCTTGAACATCGTGGACAACGTCTTGTTGCAATAGATGATGTTGAAGTCCGCGTCGGCGACCATCACAGAGCTGCTGACGTTGTCCAGCGCAGTACGGATACGCAGGTTCTCGGTGGCGTAGCGACGTTCCTCCTCCAGGCGCGCCGCCTCTTCCTGCCTGGCCCTGATCTCGGCGCTCAGATCCGCCCACTCGACGGCCGTCCCCAGCCGCCTGCCCTCGCTGTCGACCACTGGATTTGCAATGATGCGGAAGGTCCGTGGACCGACGGTCACCTGGGATTCATGAGTGTGGCTGAGCGAATCGAGCAGTTGGCGCTGGTGCGTCGGTCTGGCATGAAAGACATCGATGTTGCGCCCCATCAGATTGTCGGCGTTGAAGTCAGGCAGGCGTTCCCGCAGATCACCCTCAGCCTCCCGGAACATCGTCTGAACCGCCGGGTTCATATAGATGATGTTGTAGTCCCGGTCGGCAACCATCACGTTGGTACTGACGCAATCGAGCGCGACCTTTACCCGGGTGGCTTCATCGCTCTGGCGCCGGGTGTCCTCGATGATGGTGCCGAACTTCTCGATCGCCGTGTTGAAATGGCAGGCCAGTTCACCGATCTCATCCTTCGACCTGACCTCCAGGCGCTGCGACCAATCGGCACGCCCCTCGGCCACCGCGCGCATCATGGCCGTCAACTGCTTGAGCGGGCCGGACACGATGCGTGAGAACATCGCCCCGATGACCAGCAGACCGGCGACCATCAACGCAGAATTGATACCGATATTGATCAGGAGATCGCGATTGACCGCTGCATCGAGTGCGCTCAGTGAATAGTCCACACGCACTGCGCCCAACACCTCGCCCTCTGCCGAGGCATGGCAACTGATGCAATCGATGCCACGAAAGTCCTTGCTGGCCTTCAGCGGGACCAGGACGGTCAGGACCCGGCCGTCGGCGCCTTCGCGGATCCGTTTGACGGCCTCCCCGGTGAGTGCGCTCTGGTCAAGCTCGTCGCGTGCCGCGGCATAGTCGCTTCCCGGGCCGTAGAGCCTTACAACGGCGTCACCACGGATGATGCGCGCATCCAGGACCTCGGGCCGTGCGAGCAACTTGTTGCGCGGGATGTCGCGATTCGCCATGCCGCCGGTCAGCATCAGCGTGTTGATATTGTCGAAGTAGGACTCGGCCAGGTCGGTCGTCTGATGCTCGACCAGGTGCTCCACGAGGACACGCTGGCTATAGGCCAGATAACCCGAGGTAAATACCAGCATCACGGCGAACAGAACCGCCAGCATGCGATAGATCTTTCCCCTGACCGTCGCCCCCTGGGTCAGACCCGGTATCTGCAGACTCATCGATTTCCCCTGTAAATGCCTGGTGTACTGGAAACGTGGAATGCCAGTTGTATCGGCCGCGTGCAGCAAAAATTGAACGCCGGAAAGACTGCCTCCGGGCCACATCACGCCGAGCCACCTCAAGAAAAAGTGTTTGCTGCACGCATCGGCAGGCACGGAATCCAGGCATCGCCGGACCCGTCGCCGTGCGCTAAAGTGCCTGTTCACTGACCAACCCAGACCCGGGGCAAGCCATGCAACATGTCTTTCACCGTCACACACGCAGCGATCTGCCGGTAGCAGTGAAAGGGGACGGCATCTACGTCGTCGATAGCAACGGCCGGCGTTACCTCGATGCCTCGGGAGGCGCCGCGGTGTCCTGCCTGGGTCACAGCCACCCTGCCGTGATCGCGGCCATCAAACAGCAGCTGGACAAGATTGCCTATGCACACACAGGCTTCTTTACCAATGAGCCGCTGGAGGATCTGGCTGATGTCCTGATCGAGAAGGCACCGGCCGGACTCGACCGAGTGTATTTCGTGTCTGGTGGATCGGAGGCGGTCGAGGCCGGACTCAAGCTGGCGCGCCAGTATGCGGTCGAGCGCGGGCAGCCGCAGCGCTGCCACGTCATTGCCCGACGTCAGAGCTACCACGGCAACACCCTGGGCGCACTGGCAGCCGGTGGCAACGAATGGCGGCGTCAGCAGTTCCGACCGCTGCTGATCGAGACTCATCACATCGCACCGTGTTATGCCTATCGCGACCAGCGTCCGGATGAAAGTCTGGAGGCCTACGGCTTGCGCGTGGCGAACGAGCTCGAGGCAAAAATCGAGGAACTCGGCGGCGAGTCGGTATTGGCCTTCGTCGCGGAGCCGGTCGTCGGTGCCACCGCTGGCGCGGTTCCACCTGTGCCTGGCTACTTCCGCCGCATCCGCGAAATCTGCGATCGTCACGGCGTACTGCTGATGCTCGACGAGGTGATGTGCGGCATGGGTCGTACCGGCACCCTGTATGCCTGTGAGCAGGACGGCATCGCGCCCGACCTGCTGACAGTCGCCAAGGGGCTGGGCGGTGGCTACCAGCCGATCGGGGCACTTCTGGTGTCGGGCGAGATATTCACGACGATTCGTGACGGCAGCGGTTTCTTCCAGCACGGCCACACCTATATGGGGCACCCGACTGCCTGCGCCGCGGCGCTCGCGGTGCAGCAGGTGATACGTGACGATCAGTTGCTGGACAATGTGCAAAACATGGGTGAGCGGCTGGATGCCGCCCTGCACGCACGCCTCGGTGATCACCCGCATGTCGGTGACATCCGCGGACGCGGCCTGTTTCGCGGCATCGAGATCGTCGCCAATCGCGACACCAGGGAACCCTTCTCCCCCGCTCAGAAGATCCACGCCAAGATCAAGCAGGAGGCAATGGCACGCGGCCTGATGTGTTACCCGATGGGCGGCACAATCGACGGCGCGCGCGGCGACCACGTGCTGCTGGCGCCACCGTTCATCATCGATGCCACGCAGATCGACCAGGTGGTCGAACTGCTCGCGCAGACCTTCGATGTCGTGTTGCCGTGAACGACGACACCGGCCCACTGATCATCGCGGTGGCACCGAACGGTGCTTATAAGAGCCCTGCTGACCACCCCGCCCTGCCGGTCTCCGCGCAGCAGATCGCGTACACCGCGGCGGCCTGTGCGAACGAGGGCGCGAGCATGCTGCACCTGCATGTGCGCGATCCGAACGGCGCCCACAGCCTGGATGCCGATACCTACCGACATGCCATCGACGCGGTACGCAATGCCCTCGGTGATCGCCTGCTGATCCAGGTCACGACAGAGGCCGCCGGAAGATTCCTTGCACCTGCACAGATGGCACTCGTACGGGAACTCAGACCAGACTGCGTATCGCTGGCGATCCGCGAACTGGTACCCGACTCAGCCAGCGAGTCGGCCGCCGCCGAATTCTTCGCCTGGGTCTGTGAGGCCGGCATCATCCCGCAGTTCATCCTGTACTCAGCCGCTGAGCTGCGCCGCTACCAGACACTGCGCGAAGGTGGGGTGATCCCGGCACTCGCGCTGCCGCTGCTGTTCGTACTCGGCCGCTACAGTGCCGGCCAGACATCGGACCCTCGCGCACTGCTGCCCTTTCTCGACGAGTTGTCTCACGAAGCGCCTTGGATGGTGTGTGCATTCGGCGCCGGCGAACACCGCTGCGCTGCAACGGCAGCCGCCCTGGGTGGGCATGTGCGTGTCGGGTTCGAGAACAACCTGCTGCTCAAGGATGGCTCGCCTGCCGGCAGCAATGCCGACCTGGTGATGCAGGTCCGCGAACTGGCGGCGGCACTCGGGCGACCGTTGGCCGACGGCGCAACGGCGCGCACCCTGTTGCGGCCGACGGCATAGGCACGGCGCCAACAGTCAGCCTCTGCGCAACTCCGGGATGTCGATGAACAGGTCCAGTGCCTGGGGATTCGCCAGTGCCTCGCGGTTCTTCACCGCTTCGCCGTGCACCAGGTTGCGCACGGCCAGCTCGACGATCTTGCCGCTCTTGGTACGTGGGATATCCGCCACCTGGATCACCTTGGCCGGGACATGGCGCGGCGTGGTGTTGCGTCGCACCTGGGTGCGGATCCTGTCGATCAGCGCCTCATCCAGCCGCAGGCCTTCACGCAGTCTCACGAACAGCACGACACGCACATCGTTGTCCCAGCGCTGGCCAATGACCAGGCTTTCGAGCACCTCGTCGATCTGCTCGACCTGGCGGTAGATCTCCGCGGTACCAATACGCACGCCACCGGGATTGAGCACCGCATCAGAGCGTCCATAGATGATGATCCCATCGTGTGCGGTGAGCTCGACAAAGTCACCGTGACACCAGACACCGGGAAAGCGCTCGAAATAGGCGGCACGGTATCGGGTGCCATTGGGGTCATTCCAGAATCCAACTGGCATGCTCGGAAACGGCGCAGTGCACACAAGTTCGCCCTTTTCCTCCCGCACCGGGTGGCCGTCCTCGTCGAACACCTCGACCCGCATACCCAGCCCGCGGCACTGCAGTTCTCCACGCCAGACCGGCAGCACCACGCTGCCCAGTGCAAAGCACGAGATGATGTCGGTGCCACCGGATATCGACGAAAGACAGACATCTCGCTTGATGTCGCGGTAGACGTAGTCGAAGCCTTCCGCTGCGAGCGGAGAGCCCGTCGACAGGATGGTCTTCAGCGCGTCCAGCCTGTGCGTCTCGCGAGGCCGCAGCTGTGACTTCTGCAGGGCGTCAAGATACTTGGCTGAGACACCGAACACCGTGATGCCGACCTCGTCTGCGTAGTCGAAGAGCGCATTGCCATCGGGAAAGAACGGTGAGCCATCGTACAGGGCCAGCGTCGCCCCGCTGGCAAGTGCCGAGACCAGCCAGTTCCACATCATCCAACCGCAGGTCGTGAAGTAAAAAACGACATCACCGTGATGGATGTCAGTGTGCAGCTGATGTTCCTTCAGATGCTGCAGCAAGGTACCACCGGCGCCGTGCACGATACATTTGGGTACCCCGGTGGTGCCCGAGGAATACATGATGTACAGCGGGTGATCAAACGGCAGCTGCGTGAACTCGATCTCGCCGCTCGCCGATTGCGCAGCGAAGTCATCAAGCAGGACCGCCTCGGAAATGCCGGACAGGTCCGGGGCATCGCTCGCATAGGGCACGACAACCACCCGCCGCAGGCTGGGCATAGCCGCGGCAATCTCGATGAGTTTGTCCAGTGAATCGTGTGTCTTGCCGCCGTAGAAGTAGCCGTCAACGGCGAACAACACCTGCGGCTCGATCTGGCCGAAGCGATCCAGCACACCCTGTGCGCCGAAGTCGGGTGAGCACGAAGACCATACAGCGCCGATCGCCGTCGTAGCCAACATTGCGACTACGGTTTCAGGTATGTTCGGCATGAACCCTGCAACGCGATCGCCAGGCCGAAGGCCGCAGCCCCGCAATGCCTTGGCCAGTTCCGCCACACGGGCATAGAGTTCAGCAAATGTGAGGCTGTAGCTCCTGCGGTCCTCGCCGCGAAAATAAACTGCGACGGCATCGTCGCGACGCCTGAGCAGATTCTCAGCGAAGTTCAGACGTGCGTCAGGAAACCAGCGGGCGCCAGGCATTTCCTGCGCATCCACCAGGACGGCATCACCACGATGCGCCGCCCGTACCTCGCCGAATTCCCACGCCAGCGACCAGAATGACTCCGGTTGAGCGACTGACCATGCATACAGATCGCCGAACGTCTCGATCGTCATGGCATGGCGCCGGCTGACCAGTGCCACGAACTGCGTGACCAGGGCCCCTGACACCCTGTCTCGCGATGGCTGCCAGACTGGCGCCCTCATTCAACTCAAGGCCGTATCACCAGCACCGAACAATGTGCACGCTCCACCACGTGCGTGGTGCTTGAACCGAGAAACACCTTGCTGATATCACGACGGCGTGCAGGCATCACGATCAGATCGATCTGCTTGTCACGCGCATAGGTGACGATGAACTTGTGCGGACTGCCTTCGCCGACATCGCAGTGGACATTGTCGGGATCGGCAAACCGCGCCTTGACCAGCTTCTCCATCTCGACGCAGACCTCCTTGCGCGCACGCTCGATTGCATCCTTGGGAAAGTAGCTGGCCACCACCGGCATGCTGAAGTCAGGGATCACGGTGACCACAGTGATGTGGGCGCCATAGCGGTCGGCCAGGTCCTGCGCGATAGCGATCGCCCGCAACGTAAGATCGGTCTCTTCCAGGTCGATGGGAAGCAGGATTTCCTTGAACATTTCAGATCTCCGGATCAGGTCGGCTGGGCCGCGGGTGAATCAGGGTCCTTGCGGCGCAACTGCAACCGCCAGATCAGCGCCAACAGTATCAATGCCGGGATGAACATCAGGTGCTTTGGTGGGCGGTCGGCCTCAATCTGCAGATTGACGATCTCCCAGTCGAAATCGATGCCGACCTGCTGTGCATCACTGCCGAACATCACGTTGTCCGCCAGTATCCTGCCCTCCTCCTCGCGAATCTCCAGGCCGGCCTCTGCCAGGCGCTGCAGACCATCGCCGCCTTTGCCGAGCGGCAGCAGCACGGTGCGGGTCATGAATTTCCCTTCCAGGGTCTCGCCCTGCACCACCATCTGCAACTTGCCGCCATCAGGCACGCTGGCTGCCTGCTCGACCAGTTGCGAGGCCGGGATCAATTCGGTCGGTGCATAGATTTCGTCCCACCAGAACCCAGGCCGGAACAGCGTGAACGCGACCAGCAACAGCGCCAGTGATTCCCACAAGCGGCTCTTGACCAGCCAATAGCCCTGGGTGGCTGCAGCAAAAAGCAGCATCGCCACGGTCGCCGAGGCGATCACCACGACGAGCTCGATCCAGTGATCGATGCCGATCAGCAGCAGTTGGGTATTGAAAATGAACAGGAAAGGCAGGATCGCCGTACGGATGTCGTACATGAAGCCCTGGATACCTGTCTTGATCGGGTCACTCTTGGCAATCGCCGCGGCGGCGAATGCGGCCAACCCGACCGGTGGCGTGTCGTCCGCAAGTATGCCGAAATAGAACACGAACATATGCACCGCAATCAACGGCACGATAATGCCGTTGATCGACGCGAGCGACACCACTACCGGCGCCATGAGGCTGGATACCACGATGTAGTTGGCCGTGGTGGGCAGCCCCATGCCGAGGATGATGCAGATCATCGCGGTGAAGATGAGTGCGGCCATCAGATTGCCGCCCGAGATGAACTCGACGAATTCGATCATCACCTGGCCGATTCCAGTCAGCGTAATGGTGCCGACGATGATGCCCGCAGCAGCAGTCGCGACGCCGATACCGATCATATTGCGTGCACCGTGCGCCAGGCCATCGATACATTCGGTGATACCGCGCCTGACCTGACCTTGCATCGAACTGCCACGGAAATAGGCCAGCAGCGGCCGCTGCGTCAGCACGATCACGATCATCAGCACAGTGGCCCAGAAAGCGGACAGCCCGGGCGAGAAACGCTCGACCACAAGGCACCACATGAGGACCACGATAGGCAGCAGGAAATACAGCCCCGCCTTCACCGTGGGAGCTGTCTCCGGCAGCTCCAGCAATGCGCTGGCAGGATCGTCCATCTGCAGCTCCGGATAGGTGGTCGCAAACTTCAACAACCCCACATAGGCGACGCCAACCAACACCGCGACGATGTAGATGGCACTCGCACCCGCGACGTCCTTGATCCAGCCGATCCCGTAGTACACCAGGAAGCCGATCACACAGGCCCCGGACACTATCCCCGCGAAAGTCATCAGGCGTTGCGCGATCGTCGGATGGTGACGCCGCGGCAACCCCTTCATATTCGCCTTCAGCGCCTCCAGGTGCACAATGTAGAACAACGCGATGTAAGAGATGATCGCCGGCAGGATCGCGTGTTTGATCACCTCCAGATAGGAGATGCCGACATACTCGATCATCAGGAAAGCGGCGGCGCCCATCACCGGCGGCGTCAACTGGCCGTTGGTCGATGCGGCGACTTCGACGGCACCGGCCTTGGTTCCCGGAAACCCGACACGCTTCATCAGGGGGATCGTGAAGGTCCCGGTGGTCGCCACGTTGGCGATCGACGAGCCTGAGATCAGCCCTGTGGTGGCAGAAGCCACAACTGCTGCCTTGGCCGGGCCGCCCTTCAAATGCCCGAGCAGGGCAAACGCCACTTTGATGAAATAGTTGCCAGCCCCGGCCTGGTCGAGCATGGCGCCGAACAATACGAACAGGAACACAAAACTGGTGGAGACACCGAGTGCAATGCCAAACACCCCCTCGGTGGTCAGCCACTGGTGCGACATCACCTTGCTCAGACTCTGCCCCTTGTGCGCGATCACGTCCGGCATATAGGGCCCGCCGAAGGTGTAGGCGAGGAACACGATCGCGACGATCATCAGCGGTGGCCCGAGCGCACGACGCGTGGCCTCGAGCAGCATCAACATACCGATTACCGCAATCACCAGGTCGAACGTCGTCGGCGAGCCGGAGCGACCGGACAACTCGCTGTAGAAGATAGAGATGTAGGCCGCGCTGAACGCACCGAGCGCGGCGAACACCCAGTCCTGGATCGGGACATGGTCACGCGGTGAGCGCCGGAAAGCGGGAAACGCCGTGAATGCCAGAAAGATTGCGAACGCCAGATGGATCGCACGCGCCTCGGTATTGTTGAATACGCCGAAGCCGAACAGGAACGGCAGTGGAGACGCATACCACAGCTGGAACAGGGACCACGCCAGTGGGACGCCAAACAGCAGCTTGCCAGGCACGCCGCCCGGATGCCGCGCACCCGTGTCCACCTGTGCGACCAGTTCCTGCGCTCCGGTCTCCTTTGCGCCAGGTCTGTCTTCTGCCACGGTCACCTCCACGATGCCGAACGAATGGGGGTCGCACCCTGTTGCTGTATTGCACTTGGGCAGACCGGCAGTGCCATCGGGGCAAAACTGCCGCGGCCGGCCTGGCCGATACGGTTGGCCCGGGCCGGTGGCCTGTCTGCCACCATACCCGGCGCCATCGACCGACCTACATCAATCCAGCTTCCTTGTAGTACTTCAACGCTCCGTCATGCAGGGGTGCGGACAAACCCGCCTTGACCATTTCCTCTTTCGTCAGGTGCTCGAACGACGGATGCAGCTTGCGAAAATCATCGAAATTGTCGAACACCGCCTTGACCACCTGATAGACCGTCTCAGAGGGAGTCCTGGTGGATGAAACAAAGGTCGCAGCGACACCGAAAGTCGCAACATCGTTGGCGCTACCGGTGTACATGCCGCCCGGGATCACCGCTGCACGATAGTAGGGATTGTCGGCAATCAGCTTGTCGATGACCGGTCCTTCCACGGGCACCAGCACGGTGTCGCAGGAGGTCGTGGCTTCCTTGATCGAACCGTTGGGATGACCGACGACGTAGACCATGGCGTCGATCTTGTTATCGCACAACGCCTGCGACTGTTCCGCGGCCTTGAGTTCCGAGACCAGTTTGAAGTCTTCGTTGGTCCAACCCTTGGCGTTCATCACGACTTCCATCGTGCCGCGCTGTCCCGACCCCGGGTTGCCGACGTTCACACGTTTGCCCTTGAGATCGTCAAAGGTCTTGATGCCGGAATCGGCGCGCGCCACCACGGTGAACGGTTCCGGGTGGATCGAGAACACCGCACGCAGTTCCTTGTCGGGGCCCTGTTCGGCGAACTTGTCCGTGCCGTGATAGGCATGATACTGCCAGTCCGACTGCGCAACCCCCATATCCAGTTCGCCGGCGCGGATGGTATTGAGGTTATAGACCGAACCGCCTGTCGACTCGACGGAGCAACGGACACCGTGCTCCTTGCGCCCCTTGTTGACCAGGCGGCAGATCGCCCCACCAGTCGGGTAATAGACACCGGTAACGCCACCGGTACCGATGGTAATGAAGTTTTCGGCACTCGCGGTACCGACTGCGCCAAGGCCGAGACCTGCCACCAGCGACGCACAGAACAATAGTTTTCCACCAAACATTGGAATATTCCTCCCGGTTGTTACCGGACCCCAACGGGACCGACTTTTTCATTCATCGAACGCAGCCTGCCGGCCAATACATCGGCCGTCGGTATGCTTCTGATCATCCAGGCCCACCCGAAGCTTACACCCGCGCGGCCACTTCCCCACCTCCTCGTAACGGATTCGATCACTTACCCTTTATCCAGGGATTCGAGACACTGCTCGATGATACCCATGCCCTCTTCCACCAACTCATCGGAACCGGTGACAGGCACCAGGATACGAATCACGTTGCCATACATACCGCACGACAACAGGATCAACCCACGCTCGGCCGCCAGCTTCACGAGCCTGCGAGCAAGACCGGCGTCCGCGACACGTTTGCCGTCAACCGATGTGAACAACTCCATCGCAACCATCGATCCGAGTCCGCGTACATCGCCGATGCAGTCATGCCGCTGCGCCATCGCACTCAGACGCGCCATGAGACGCCCGCCCAGCGCCAGACTCCGTGCGAAGATGCCCTCTTCTTCAAAGATATCGAGTACGGCAAGCGCGGCCACACAGGCCAAGGGGTTGCCGGCGTAAGTGCCCCCGAGCCCACCGGGAGCGACGCTGTCCATGATGTCGTGGCGCCCGACGACTGCCGAAATCGGAAATCCCCCGGCAATACTTTTGGCCAGTGTGATCAGATCAGGCACCACACCACTGTGTTCGATCGCAAACATTCTGCCGGTGCGCCCCGCACCCGCCTGAATCTCATCGTCAATCAGCAGGATGCCATGTGCATCACACAGCACACGCAGGCGCTGGAGGAACTCCGGCGGTGCCACGTAAAACCCCCCTTCTCCCTGCACCGGCTCGACGATGATCGCTGCGACCCGCGATGGCTCCACATCTGCTTTGAAGAGATTGTCGATCGCCGCCAGTGACTGCTCCACCGATATACCGTGCACCTCGATCGGAAAAGGTGCGTGGAATATCTCGCCGGGAAATGGGCCAAACCCCGTCTTGTAGGGAGACACCTTGCCGGTCAGGCCCAGCGTCATCATCGTGCGCCCGTGGTAGCCCCCATTGAACGCAATGATCGCCGGCCGACCGGTGTAGGCACGCGCGATCTTGACTGCATTCTCGACCGCCTCGGCGCCGGTGGTCAGAAACAGCGTCTTCTTGGAATCGCCGCCCGGCGCCAGTGTGTTCAACCGCTCTGCCAACGCCACATAGGGTTCGTAAGGCAGCACTTGAAAACAGGTGTGCGTGTACTGTGCCAACTGTTGTTGGACCGCCGCCATCACCTTCGGATGCCGGTGCCCGGTGTTCAGCACACCGATTCCACCGGCAAAGTCGATGTAGCGCCTGCCGTCCACATCCCATACCTCGGCATTCTCGGCACGCGCCGCATAGATGTCGTGCATGTTCGCGACACCGCGCGCGACGGCCCGGTTGCGCCGGGCGAGGAGGTCGGCATTCCTGGTCATTTCAGATCAGCCTCGTCATAAACGCTGCACATGATGGCTCAAGTCCCCCAGTTTTCCGCGGCGGTCAGGCGCCGATTCCACCCAGACACAGATACTTGATTTCGAGGTATTCCTCGATCCCGTATTTCGAGCCCTCGCGACCGAGACCGGAGGACTTCACCCCGCCAAAAGGCGCGATTTCCGTCGAGATGACACCGGCATTGATACCCACCATGCCGTACTCCAGCGCCTCGGCCACACGCCAGACCCGCGCCAGATCGCGGCTGTAGAAATAGGCGGCGAGCCCGTAGTCGGTGTCGTTGGCCAGTTCAACGGCCTCCTGTTCCGTCTTGAACCGGAACAGTGGTGCGAGCGGCCCGAAGGTTTCCTCGCTCGCCACCGCCATCGAACGACTCACGCCAGTCAACACCGTCGGTTGGAAGAACGTTCCACCCAGTGCGTGTCTGGAGCCGCCGGCCACCAGCTTCGCGCCCTTGCCCAGTGCATCCGCGATGTGTAATTCGACCTTTTGCACCGCGGCCTCATTGATCAACGGTCCCTGTACCACTCCCTCGTCCAGACCGTTGCCGACTTTCAGTCCCTGCCTTACCGCCGCCGAGAACCTGTCGGCGAAAGCATCGTAGATGCCGTCCTGCACCAGGATGCGATTGGCGCATACACAGGTTTGACCGCTGTTGCGGTATTTGGAGGCGATAGCGCCCTCGACCGCCGCATCGAGGTCGGCATCATCAAACACGATGAACGGCGCATTGCCACCCAGTTCGAGCGAGACCTTCTTGAGCGTACCGGCGCACTGCTGCATCAGCAGCCTGCCGACCGCCGTCGATCCGGTGAAGCTCAGCTTGCGCACGATCGGACTCGAGGTCATCTCACCGCCGATGGCCTTTGCGTCGCCGGTCACCACGTTGAGCACACCTGGTGGAATCCCCGCGCTTTCTGCCAGCTCACACAACGCAAGCGCCGAATAGGGTGTCTCCAGCGCCGGCTTCACCACCATCGTGCAGCCCGCCGCGAGCGCCGCGCCTGCCTTGCGTGTGATCATCGCGGCCGGGAAGTTCCATGGCGTGATCGCGACGCAGACCCCAACCGGTTGCTTGATCACGATGATCCGCTTGTCCGGCTGGTGCTGCGGGATGACGTCACCGTAGACCCGTCTGGCTTCTTCGGCGAACCATTCAATGAAAGACGCGGCGTAAGCGATTTCACCGCGCGCCTCGGCCAAGGGCTTGCCCTGTTCGCAGGTCATGATCAGCGCGAGGTCGTCCTGGTTGGCCAGGATCAGCTCGTACCAGGCGCGCAGACGGTCCGCGCGCGCCTTTGCCGTCAGGGCACGCCATTGCGGCAACGCGGACTCGGCCGCCAGCAGCGCCCGTCGGGTGTCGTCGGCCCCGCAATCAGGCACACTGCCGATCGATTCACCGGTGGCCGGATTGCTGACGGCGACCGTGGCGCCGCTTTGCGCATCCGTCCATCTGCCATCGACGTAACACTGCTGCCTGAACAGCTTACTGTTGGCCAAACCTCGCAACTGTCTGAACCCCCTCTTGGCGGACACGGTGGGAACCCTCGGGTGCCGTCGCGGTCCCGCTGCAGGACCCGATGGACGACGGGACTGAGCCGGACCTGCGCCGGACCTCGCCCGGCACACCCCACCGCAATCCCGTCAATTGAAAAGCCTAGCAGGCTTTCGCCCCGCGGCCTAAAACCCCAGGTCGGGTGGTGGCATGCATGAGAGCCCGCTACGACCGGCCCGGCGCACCATGCAGCGTCAGCTGCGGGAATGGAATCTCCCAGCCGTACTCGGTACAGGCATCGGTGCAGTAGCGTTGCAACGCACGGCGCAGGCGGTTGTAAAGATCGCCCACCTCACCTTTGAAGTCCGCAATCACGGCCATTTCCAGTGACGACTCGGCAGCACGATTGAACTCGACCCGCAGACTGACCAGCTGCTCGCCGTAACCCTCTTCCTGCAGCCGTGACATGACGTAGTCCTGCAGCGACGCAATGACGGTCGTCGTGGCCTCTCGCTGCAGGGTGTAGCTGATGCCGATGATTTCCTTGAGCCGAAAACTCACCGCCAGGTTGCGCGGCGATTTTGCCAGGAAGTCGCCCGTGAGATAGGTCAGCTTCGCCCCTCCGCGTTCCACCAGCTGAACCAGTTCCGGTGATATGCCAACGACCTTGCCGCGAACCCCGTCGTTCAGGATCACCCAGTCGCCCTTGCGACACGGAAACCACGGCTCGTCGGATTTGCACGGGCGCGACTTCAGCTTGACCATGTCCTCGATATGCAGACGCTGGCTGAGTTCCGCGACCGGGTTGTTGAGCGTGCAGAAGAAATTGATCTCCTCGACCAGCCAGGGAATACCGTCAAGGTACAGCCGCTCCCCCTCACGCACCGCGCCGATGTTGAGAAAGATCTGCATCTGGTGCCAGTATCTCGGGAGCGTTTGACGCACTGTCAACGCGGCCCCGATCAACAGCAGCAGACCCAGGCTGAACAGCACCCAGTCCTCGACCACGTAGAATACGATCATCGGCCCGATCACGATCAGCACAAAGGTCAGGATACGGTGGATCAATTCCACCAGGCGTACCCGGAAACTGCGATGACGGGCCTTGAAGCCGGGAAAGTAGCGCCGCAGCATCGAGAGACTCAGACGTGACAGCAGCACCACCACGAACACGACCAGCAGCGCCTCGGTGATGTACAGCCCGCGTTTCTGGAAGAACGACTTGAGGTAGCTCTGCGAGGCCTCGGTGATGGAGGTTTCCGACGCAACCAGCTTGGACAGCTGCAACTCGGCCGCCTGCAACTCGCTGCTCATGAAGGCCAGCTGCTTTTTCCAGTTGGCCAGCACCGCAGCAACCGCGTCATTCAATCGGGGATCATCGCCCTGCCTGGCCAGATTTTCGAGGTTGCCGATAGCCTGCCGGATGATCGGCAGCCGCTCTTCGTAGTAAGCGATCTTCTCTTTCTGGTCGGCCTTCTGCCTGACATGCGCAGTCATCTCCTTCATCTCATCTATCGCCGGGCGCAACAGCGCGAAGATCTCTTTCTGAAAGTCGAATGCCTCGACCGTTTCAGCACGCAGTTTGCTGGCATCGACCCCGGTGGCGACACTTTCGAAATTTCTGCTGACGGTCTGCAGATCCGCTTCCGCCTTCTCCAGATCCCTGAGCAGCCCCGCCCGCTCCGGGTCCGACTGGGCCTGCGCAATCCGCGCCTTGATATCCTTGATATCGTCCTGCAGAGAGATGCGCAGACTGATGATGTTGGCAAGCGTCGTCAGCGTCTCGGCGGCCACCGGATTCGACTGGCCATCCGTATCGCAATAACCCGGGGCTGACAGCAACAGTGCCAGCAACAGCCCTGGCCAGGCGATCGCAAGATGTTTAGCGGCAGGAAAGGGCATGCTCTTGGTCCTCAGACAGGGTGTGGCCTGCGCCTGAACTGGCCGTGCCGACACACCAGTACCGGTCCCAGACGAACGGATTGGGAATGCGAAAGTGTACCTCGGGCTCGGTTCGGCAACCGGCGCCGTTTCGATATACCGACCGCCATGCACCGACAGTTCGGGCCGAAGCCGGGCATGGCCGACGCGTCACTGCACCGTATTCTTCTTGATCTCTTCGCGGGCGCGCAACCCGGCCTCACGCGCCTCCACTGTCAAGCGATAGGAAACATAGTACTTGTAGATGTTGCGGACATAGGTGACCGGTTCCAGGCCAATCTTCTCCGCGGTAACCATCTCGACATTGTTGAACCACTTGTCCGGATCGAGCCCGCGCTGCGCGGCAAGCTTGCGCATCTTCGAGATGTTGCCCGGACCGGCGTTATAGCTGGCAAATGCAAAGAGGGTACGGTCGTTCTCGCTGAAATGGGCGTCCTGAAAATACCTGGTCATCAGTTTGTCCATGTACTTCGCGCCGGCATGAATGTTCGGTTCAGCCTGGTGGATATCCCCCACCGCCAGCTCTTTGCCGGTCGCCGGCATGATCTGCATGATCCCGACCGCGCCGACACGGCTGCGAGCGTTCTGGTCGATGCGGGATTCCTGGAATCCCTGTGCCGCCAACATCAGCGGGTCGAAACCGTACTGCACTCCGCGTTCCCTGAAGATCGCAATGGTGTCTTCGAATCGCTGCCATTCCTTGGCGCCCGTCGGATCCTTGATCTGGCGGACGCGTTTCATCATCTGTTTGAGCCGGTAAGCGGTAACGCCCTGTTTCCTTAAATGGCGTTTGTGGAAATCCTGGACTTCTGCGCTCAGCTCCGTGCTGCCCTTGCGAAATGCCCAACCGATCTTTCCACCTTCACGCAGCACGATCTCATCGTGCACCTTGATCTTCGGCAGGACCTGCGCCCACATCGCCGCCTTCCAGTCGTCGACCACGATTGCCTGCAGCAGTCCGGCGTTCAACATCTCCATCATGTCTTCGTCTTCGAGCGCATCCGGCACCAGCACGATGTTAGCCGCAGGCTTGCCAGCTTCGACGAGGCGCGCGTTCAGCGCCACAAGGCTGTCGTAATAGCTTGCCGCACGGCGTACATGCACCGTTTTTCCCGAAAGGTCATCGGTAACCGCAATCTGCGGCGACGCCGGCCCCGTGACGAGCACCTCACGCACCGTCACACCGTCGTCCGGGGCGAAAAAATCCACAATCTCCCGACGTTCGATGGTCGCCGTGAGATTCCCTGCCGCAATGTCGCCTTTTCCCTCGACGAGGCCAGACAGCAGCCTGTCGCGCGTGGTAGGGATCAAGACCACGGTAATTGGCCGCTTGCCGAGGTCTTTCCTGTACTTGTTGTTGATGAAGGTCTCGAAATCGCGAACAGTTTCGGCACTCAAGCCGCGCTCGCGTCCGCGATCGTTGAAATAAAGGCTGCGACTGAACGGTACCAGCGCACGAATCACGCGTCGTTCCTTCATGCCGCTGAAATCACCGGTCCATGGTTTCATTTCCAGCGACAGGGACCGCTGATCGACAGCATCGTCCACACCGGCCCACAAGCCACCCGCCAGCATCGAGGAAACAAGAATCAGGAAACCGCTTCTGAACAAATCAACCTCCAATCACTGACGCCTGGACATCCCGGTCCGTCCGAGTCTGCAAGGTTGCGATAGTCAAACAACCGCGCCTGTCGGGTGCCCGCCGGGCGGTCAGTTCGGGGACGTCACCACGCGGTTTCGCCCCTGCGCCTTGGCACTGTACAACGCCTCGTCCGCGCGCTTCAGGCAGGCATCCAGATCTTCTCCGTGACGATACTGCGCCACACCGAAACTGCCGGTGACGGTGAGCCGTTGTGCCGCCAGGTCGATCGTCGCCGCTGCAAGCCGACTGCAAAGTCGCTCGGCGAGACTGGTGGCCGCACCAATCGCTGTCTGCGGCAGCAGCAACAGGAATTCCTCACCACCCCATCGGGCCAGCTCGTCCGTCTCACGCAGGCCAAGGCGCATCTCCTCGACGATCCGCAGCAACACCTGATCGCCTGCGTCGTGGCCGTGGTGATCATTGACCTGCTTGAAGTGATCGATGTCCATCAGAATGACACAGAATTCCTCCGCGGACCTGCCGGCGATCTGCTCCAGCCGTCGCGTCATGGCCCGACGGTTCAGCACCCCGGTCAGATAGTCGGTACGCGAGGCCGCTTCGAGGCGCTGCTCCACCCGCCGCCGCTCTGCGATTTCCTCCAGCAGGCTGTCGTTGGCACGCACCAGCTCGACCGTGCGGTCGTCGACCCGCTTTTCCAGTTCATCCCGCGCATGTTGAAGCGATTGCTGGTTGGCGGTCAGTTGGGTCGCCATGAAATCGAACGACATCGACAGCTGGTCGAGTTCGTCGCCGGCGGCCTCGGGGATGGCCGTCGCATCAATCGGAGTCACCGCCGTGAAGCGCTGCGACAGGTTGCGGATGCGTCGGGTGAAACTGCGCGACAGAAGACTGCTGAAAATCGCGGCGAGCAGCAGGGAGAACGCCAGGGACAGCAGGCCCGCCAGCCGGATCTGCTCGAACTTGTCCTGCACCTTGTCCGCATACATATCGATGCCGACAAGGTACTGCCCGACACCAGACTTCAACGGCGAATACCCAGACAGGAAATAGCCCCAACGATCACCGGTTATCACCTCGTCGACCGACGGTCGAACGAAACCCTCCATCATTGCCGGGATGCGGTGCGGGTATTCCTCGCCAGCCACCGCGGGCCGGTCGGCATCCGAATCGAGCACGAAGCTGACGCGTTCACCTTCCTTGCGCATCACATAGATGAAAGCGATATCCGGGTTGGCGTTGGCGAATGCGCGCAGGCTTTCGATGTACTGCCTGTACACCGGCGTGGACATATCCCCGACACCCCGAATCTGGTCCAGATCCCTGACATCGAGCCCCTGGCTGATCAACGCTGCGCTGTTCTGCAGCCGCGACCGCAGCGCCTGCATCAGATTATCGATGGCGCTGAAATAGAAATAGCTTCCGACACTACCGGAGACCAGCACAATGGCCGCGAAATGGCTGAGGAAGAGCTTGCTGAAAATCGACAGACGCATAAGAAGCGAAGCATAACGGAGCGCCGGCACGGCTGCCAAAGAGTACTTTCTTCGAATCCCCGGCCCCGCAAGAACTTGATATCGATATCCCTGATGCCAAACAGCGAAAATTATCGTTTTACCGGAACCCTCCGGCCTGCCTATCTTGTCCGTCCGGAAGACTGACTGGAGAGGTTTCAATGCTGGCAGCTGACCAATTGCGCCGTGACAGTGACGGTTATCTGTTCGATCCGGAGCAGTGGAGCGATGCCGTTGCCGAATCGATGGCACGCGAGACGGACCTGGACCTGACCGACGAGCACTGGGGCATCCTGCGTTTCATGCGGCACCATCTGGCGAGCGAGGGGGTCGCACCCGACGTGCGTCACGTCGTGGATTTCCTGGTGACGCAAGGCAGGTTCGATAAGAAGCATGCCAAAGAACAGCTCTTCAAGCTGTTCCCGTACGGTTATATGCAGCAGGCATGCAAGATCGCGGGATTTCAGCGACCACGCGCCTGGAGCACCGGCTGATGTAGCCGGCAGACCGACTGTCCCTCCGCAGGCGCGTCAGGTATCCAACAGCTCGATCCGGGCATCCCCGGTAGCAGGATCGATGGTCAACTGGAGTACACAGTATTCCTGATGGGATTCGACCGGCGTGGGATCGCTGGCACAGCAGGAGCCCGCATCGACACCGGCAAAGAAAAGCCCGGCACGCACCACAATGGCCCCTTCGCGCTCGTCGACACCGTTGATGATCACCGTCGGCGGCTGGTCGAGCACATAGTTGCCATAGCGCAACGCCCGTTGCAACGGTAATTCGGCGGTGTCCATGCCGGCGATCTCCGCCGCCAGTTCATCGCGGAAACCCGGCGTCCCCCAGGCGCGAACTGCCCGTGTCAGTCTCATGGTAATCCCCCCACTCTGAGCGCCGATCGAAACTGCATATTTCGCTTTTACCGACGTAAGCAAGAAAACGCGCACCAGGCCCATATTCTTGTGAATCATTCGTCCAATGCACAATCGACAACATCTGCGACAGCGGCACCTACGGCTATCACGAGGCACCTCCTCAGTCGAGAACCTCGCCCGTTTCCGTTGGAATCCGCACACGCCCCCGCTGCGACGATACCGGGCCTTCGATCCCTTCCACCGACCTGTCCCTCGCCATCAACATGTACAGGGAAGGCACCACGAACAGCGTGAACAGCGTTCCGATGGCCATACCGCCAACCAGTACCAGGCCGATGGAGTTTCTTGCCGCCGCACCGGCACCGGTGACCAGCACCAGCGGAAAGTGGCCGGCGACGGTGGCAACACTGGTCATCAGCACCGGGCGCAGACGGATCATCGCGGCGCTGCGCACGGCATCAAGCTTGCTGATGCCCTGTTCCTGCAGCTTGTTTGCAAACTCGACGATAAGGATGCCGTTCTTGGCGATCAGCCCAACCAAGGTGACCAACCCGACCTGCGCATAGATGTTCATGGTCGTGGTCCATCCGTTGGTCCAGTACGGCATGTTCGGATCCGGCATCTTCAACACGGTGAAGATAAGCGCCCCGAACATCGCCAGTGGTACAGATCCGGCGAGGATCACGAAGGGGTCGCGGAAGGAATTGAACTGCACCGCGAGCACCAGGAAGATCATCAGCACCGCCAATGCGAATGCGGGCACAAACTTGTTGCCCTCGGTGCGCAACTGGCGCGACTCACCCGTGTAGTCGAAGCTGTATCCGGGGGCCAGGACCTCCTGCGCGGTCTCCTCCAGCAGCTTGAGTGCATCGTCCAGCGTGCGCGTGGTCACGCCGGAAAGTTTGACCGCATTGAGCTGCTGAAAGCGGTTCAGCGAGCGGGCCACGACCGAATGCTCTATCTTCGCCATCGACGACAGAGGCACCATCTGGCCATCCGGGCCTGTCACCTGGATGTCCAGCAACTGCTCGCTGTTGAGACGATCGGCGCGACGGACCAGTGGTATCACTTTGTAACTGCGGCCATCCATATTGAAGCGGTTGACGAAATCGCCGCCCGTGGCAACGGCAAGGTCATCGCCGACCTCGGACAGCTTGAGCCCCAGATCGGCGAGCCGGTCGCGGTCGAACACCACGGTCGCCTGTGGCTGGTCCATTTTCAGGTCGATCGTCGGCGGAAATGCGAACAGGCCGCTCGCGGTGGCCTTGCTCTGAATCGTCTGGGCGATTTCCAGCAGGCGCGCAGAGTCGGCTGTCGAGGTGATGACGAACTCCACCGGAAAGTTGCTGCCACCCGGCAGCGCAGGTGGTGTCGTCATGAAGACCTGGATACCCGGAATCTGCGACACCCTGCCCTGCACCTCCGGCAGGATCCCTGTCACGGTCCGGCTGCGCTCGGCCCAGGGCTTGACCACGACGCCACTGAAACCATCGGCGCCCAGCGTCGCACCGATCGACGGCGGAAACAGCAGCTGGAAGGTCAATGCCGCCTCTGGTATGTCCAGCATGATCTTTTCGGCGGCCTCGGCGTAAATCGCATTTTGATCGGTGGTCGCGTTGGCGGCCGTGTTGATGATGCCGAACAGCACGCTCTGATCTTCTGTCGGTGCCAGTTCCTTGGGCGAAAAGGTGTACATCGGCACGGTGCACAGGCTCACCACGACCCACACCAGGTAGACGGCTGGCCTGGCATTGAGGGTCGCGCCGACGGCACGACCGTAGGCTGCACTCAAGCGATCGAAGTGGTGGTTCAGCCAACCGGTCAGGCCGCGCTCCTCGTCTTGCGCGCTGCGCAACAGCTTTGCGGCCATCGTCGGAGACAGTGTCAGTGCGACCACGCCGGAGATCGCCACGGCGCCAGCCAGGGTAAAGGCGAACTCACGAAACAGCGCACCGGTCAGGCCACCCTGCAGTCCGATCGGGATGTACACGGCGACCAACGTCAGCGTCATGGCTATTACCGGGGCAAGCAACTCGCGCGCACCCAGCATCGCCGCTTCGCGCGGGCTGCGTCCCTCGCGCAGGTGGCGCTCGACGTTCTCGACCACGACGATGGCGTCGTCGACCACCAGCCCCACCGATAGCACGATGGCCAGCAGCGTGAGCAGGTTCAGCGTGAACCCGAACATCTGCATCAGAAAGATGCCGCCGATCAGCGATACCGGGATTGCCATCACCGGCACCAATACCGAGCGCACCGAACCCAGGAACAGGAAGATCACCACCACCACGATCAGCAGCGTGTCGGCGAGTGTGCCCGTCACCTCGTGAATGGCATCACTGACGTATTCGGACGCGTCATAGCCGATGCTGGCATCGAGCCCAGATGGCATCTCCTGCTTGAGTTTTTCCAGCTCGACACGCACACCACCGATGACGTCGATGATGTTGGCGTTGGGTTGAGGAAACACACCGGCAAATACTGCGGTCTGGCCGGAATAACGCACCAGCGTGTCATAGTCCTCGGCGCCCAGCTCGACGTCAGCGATGTCCTCCAGCCGCACGATGGTGTCATCCCGCTGGTAGATCACCAGGCGCCGGAAGTCCTCGGCACTGTGAATATCGGTATTGGCGGCGAGGTAGGTCTGCACCAGCGCACCTTTGGTACTGCCGATGGCGGCAAGGTAATTGTTGGCGGCCAGCGCCGCCCTGACCTGCGCAGGACTGATGTGCAACGCTGCCATGTGGTCCGGCTTGAGCCAGACCCGCATTGCAAAGGTGCGCGCACCGAAGATCTCAATCCGCTGTACTCCCGTGACCGCAGCCAGGCGTGGCTGCACCACGCGAGTCAGGTAGTCGGTGATCTGTTCGGGAGACAGGATCTCAGACCAGAAGCTGAGATAGGCCGCGGCAAACTCCGAGTCGGCAGACTGCACACTGATCGCAGGCACCTGGGCCTCGGCCGGCAGGTCGTTGCGCACCTGATCGACCTTGGAGGAGATGTCGGCGAGGGCCTTGGTGGAGTCATAGTTGAGCTTGAGCCGCGCAGTGATGATCGAGATGCCCTGCAGACTCTTCGACTCGACATAGTCAATGCCTTCAGCTGCGGATATTGCTCGCTCGAGCGGCGTCGTGATGAAGCCGCGCACCAGTTCGGCGCTGGCGCCGACATACACGGTGGAGATCTGCACCGAGGCGTTTTCGCTGAGCGGATACTGGCGCACGCTCAACGAATGCCAGGCGCTGAGCCCGGCGATTACGATCAACAGGTTGACCACGGTCGCGAGCACCGGGCGGCGGATAAACAGGTCGGTGAAGCTGTTCATATCCGCGAGCTCATGAGTCGCTCGGGCGCGGCTCGAGCATGGGTTCCGGTGCCAGAGTATTGTCGATGACCACACTTGCACCACTGCGCAGTTTGAATACACCGCTGGTCACCACGGTCTCACCGGCCTTCAGGCCATCCGTTATGTCGACAAAGTCACCGCGCGCCTGTCCCAGGCGAACGAACTGCTGTCGCAGAACGCGCTCGGTAGCACCCGACTGCTCGTTCCTCTGCTCCTCGACAACGAACACCGAGTCGCCGAACGGCGCATACAGCACTGCGGTCACGGGGACCGGCAACACCGACCGCCTGTCCGGCAGCACCACATCGAGGTTGGCGAACATGCCGGTGCGCAGCGTCTCGCCGGGATTCCCGACCAGTGCGCGCACCCTCACATTGCGCGTCGCCGGATCCACCTCCGGGCTCACCGCGATAATCTCGCCACTGAAGGTCTGTCCGGGCGCTGCATCTGCTGTGACGCGGACCTGCATGCCCCGGCGCAGCTGCGCAAGCTGCCGCTGCGGAATGGAAAAATCCACATGTACAGGATCGAGTGTCTGCAGTGCCACGATCGGGTCCCCTTCACGCAGGATCTGCCCGAGGTTGACCAGGCGCAGTCCGAGCCGGCCGGCAAATGGGGCGCGCACCGTCTTTTTTGCAATCAACGCACGGGTCATGCCGACCTGCGCGACGGTGTCCTTGACCTGGGCCTCGGCACGATCGACGGCATCCTCTGATGCCAGATCCCGCTTGCCGAGTTTGCGGACACGCACGAGGTCGGCCTGGGCGAGCGCGGCAGCGGACGCGGCAGATGCGAGTTGGGCATCTTCGCTCGCCGTATCCAACTGCAGCAGCACCTCACCCGCGGCCACCATCGCGCCGGATTCGAAAGCAATCCGGGACACCCGGCCGCTGACCTCGGCGCTGACGGTAACGCCCTGTACCGCCGAAACCGTAGCTGTGGCGGAGATCACCTGCTCCCATTGCGCGGGATTCACCGCCACCGCAGTGACCGTCTCGGGCGGCATTACCATGCTGGCCGCTGCGTCACCCATGGCCGAGAACTGCCCGAGTTTGGCATAAACGATGGCGCCGATAACCAGCGCCAGTCCAACAATGGCCAAGGTCAATTTTTTCAGCATGATGTACCCAACGAGCCCGGTTCTGTTGCGCTGAATCCGTCGCGCAACGATTCGTCAACCTCTCGATCCTGTTCGAGTAGGGATTTCGATAACGGTGCGCGAACAGTCTAAAGGCACCCGGCGCTCACTATACGCAATGACGCCCCCGGAATGGCACCGATTCAGCTTGGATTGCTGGTGGAGAAAGGGGGATTGCTCGGGCTGACGCCACGTTGCGGCGACGGTCTCCGCGGCCTGCGGCCGCTCCGTCGAACCACCTTTCGACTCTCTCGGGTTCGGATCCATTCGAACCCATAAATTCAAAAGGCCCCGCGTGGGGGCCCTTTGAATTTGGCGGAGAGAGAGGGATTCTCTGCGTCAAATACTTTCTTCAATGGCCGCAATTACTTACGTGAGCGTCCAAACCGATTGGTGTACCACTGAGGTGGTCACATTTAGCGGCCTTGAGTTTGCGTGCTGGGGCCTCTTCCGTCAACCTAACGTTGTGACGAATGCGGCAGTATTGTGTTTCAAAGCAGACAGAGCATTCCCGCTTGCCCTTTCAGGGTCCTGCCAGACCGATGAGCAGCCAGTCGGCATCACGCCCATACGGGTCTGCTGCTCGGCCTTAGGTGGAGCTCAACATAAGGCCGAATAGCACCTGTTGATCATCGGCTAGCGTCGAAGGTGAGAAGCCCTTCGAACTACAGGTTCAATTCAATCAAGAATCGCTGGTCTTCAACCATCGGAGCACGACAGGAAACAGCGACTCGGCAGAGATCGGCTTGGTAATGAAATCTGCCATGCCTGCCTCGAGACAGCATGCACGGTCTTCCTCGAACGCGTTGGCGGTGAGGGCAACGATGGGTGGATGTTGGCCTGGGCGCCGCAGGATTTCCCGCGCCACCGCCAGGCCGTCCAGCCTGGGCATCTTCAGGTCCATCAGGATCAGGTCATAGTCGTTCTCTGCGGCGAGTCGCACGGCCTCCTCGCCATCGGTAATCCCCCCGAAAAGTAGCTCTCCTCAGAAGTGGAATTTTCTCGTAATGTTATCGAAGGAGATTCCGCATGAAAAAGTCCCGATACACCGACAGTCAGATCATCAGCATCCTGAAGCAGGCGGAGGCCGGCACGCCGGTGCCGGAGCTGTGCCGCGAGCACGGCATGAGCAGCGCGACGTTCTACAAGTGGCGATCCCGGTATGGCGGCATGGACGCCTCGCTGATGGTGCGCCTGAAGGAGCTGGAAGAGGAAAACCGTCGGCTGAAGAAGATGTATGCGGAAGAGCGGCTGGTCTCGGAGATCCGCAAGGAGGCCCTGGAGGGAAAGTATTGAGGCCAATGAGGCCATCTCGACGGCGCGAGATGGCCAGAGAGGCAGCCACCGCCAGGGCTGAGCATCCGCTTGGCCTGCCGGGCGTTCGCTATCAGCGAGACCTGCTACCGGTACCAAGCAAAGCTCTCAGACGAGAACGCCGAGATCGCGGACTGGTTGGTCCGGCTGACGTATAACCAGCGTAACTGGGGCTTCGGGCTGTGCTTCATGCACCTGCGCAACGTCAAAGGCTTCGGCTGGAACCACAAGCGCGTGTACCGGATCTATCGCCAGCTGGAGCTGAATCTTCGGATCAAGCCGAAGAAGCGCATCGTGCGGGAGAAGCCGGAACCGCTGGCAGTGCCGGAGACCATCAACCAGGTCTGGTCGATGGACTTCATGCACGACAGCTTGGAAGACGGCAGGGCCTATCGCCTATTCAATGTCATCGATGACTTCAACCGTGAGGGCCTGGGCATCGAGGTGGACTTCTCGCTCCCGGCCGAACGGGTGATCCGGGTGCTGGAGCAGCTCATTGAGTGGCGTGGAAAGCCGCAGGCGCTGCGTTGCGACAACGGCCCGGAATACGTCAGTGCCGCACTGACGGCTTGGGCAGAGCAACGTGCCGTCCGGCTCGAATACATCCAGCCCGGCAAGCCCCAGCAGAACGCCTACATCGAGCGTTACAACCGGACGGTGCGATACGACTGGCTGGGACAGTACCTGTTCGCCACGATTGCCGAGGTGCAGGAGTTTGCCACCCGCTGGCTTTGGACCTATAACCACGAACTGCCCAGCCCGACCAACTCGGTGCTGGTCGGGTCCCTCGCCCGGCGGAGGCGCAGCGAGCCGTTTGGCCGCTTGATGTACACTCCGTCCAGGAACACCACGTGGAAGTGGGCATTGAGGTTGGCTTGGCGAGATGATCGCTGCCTGATACCAAGACCACGAGAGCGAGGGTCTGCGGAATCGAACTCTGGTTCTTCAGAAAGCCGGTTTCCAAGCGATATAGTTCAAGAATCAGCAAGGGCTACACGTACCATGTCCACCCGTCTGGGCGAAGACCTGCATAAACGTCTGGTACGGCCGATGCTTCTCTCGATCCTGGCGGCCGTTGTGATATACGCAGGCGCGATGATCATCAGCGATCTCAATGCAGCCCGCGGCCTGATGTCCAGCCTCGGCTTCGACGGCTGGCTGCTCGTCCTGGGCCTTTCGCTGGCCAATTACGGCCTGCGGTTCGTGCGTTGGGAGATCTACCTGCGTAGCCTGAACAGCCGGGTACCGATACTTCATAGCCTCGCTTACTACCTTGCCGGGTTCGCGTTCACGACCACGCCGGCCAAGTCCGGAGAGGCCGTCCGGTCCATTTACCTGAAGCGTCATGGCATGACCTACGTGCACAGCCTCGCGGCGTTGTTCTCCGAGCGCCTCGTCGACCTGGTCGCGATGGTGCTGCTGGCACTGCTCGCCGCCCTGGCATTCCCCGGCTACCAGTGGACAGTGCTGGCGGTCACCCTGCTGGTGACCGCGCTGGTGCCACTCATTCATGCGAGGCCCATGTACGCCTTCCTCGACCGCCAGAGTACGCGACTACCGCACGGCAGGCTCCGCACTGCCGGTTCGCGTCTGCTCGAGTTGCTAAGGTCGTCCTCCACACTGTTGCGGTCGGCGCCACTGTACGCAGGCGTCATACTGGCGCTGCTTGCCTGGGGCGCCGAAGGCGTGGCTTTACATGTGATCCTTCAGAAACTTGAAGTCGATACCTCGCTGGGGCTGGCCGTGGGCATCTACTCCGTCAGCATACTCGCAGGCGCATTGTCGGCTATTGCCGGCGGCTTGGGCAGTACCGAGGCCGTGATGATTCTGCTGCTGACGCTGACGGATGTCGATATGCCAACCGCGGTCGCCGCCACTGTCATCTGCAGGCTCGCCACACTGTGGTTTGCGGTGGTCATTGGCAGTGTGGCGCTGGCCGTGTTGGAGGTGAACTCGAAAACTGCCCGAGAGCGGGCAACGGGCGTGCAGGGCGGGTAGCCATGGGAAAAGCAGATCGCAAGGACGCTGTTACTGACGATGCCGTCGACCCGGTCCCGCTCGTGGTCGACCTGGATGGCACGCTGGTCCGCTCCGACCTCCTGGTGGAATCTGTCTTTGCACTATTGAAGCGCAACATCCTGTTTGTCTTCGTACTTCCACTGTGGCTTGCCGGGGGAAGAGCACGTTTCAAGCATGAGGTCGCGCGACGCGTCGAGATCGACGCGGGAATGCTGCCCTATCACGAGGAGTTTCTTGACTACCTCAAGGCAGAGCATGCCGCGGGTCGCAGCCTGGTGCTCGCCACGGCATCCAACGAGAGGTTTGCGGGGGCCATCGCGGTCCATCTCGGCATCTTCGCACACGTGCTGGCAAGCGATGCGACGCAGAATCTCTCCGGGCGACGCAAACTGGAACGACTAAGAGAACTGTTCGGCAACGACGGCTTTGCCTATGCCGCCAATGCCATGGTCGATCTCCCGCTGTGGAACGCCGCGCGTCATGCCCTGCTGGTCAACCCGGAACGCGGGGTCTGGGAGGCGGCCGGGCAGACCGGTCGAGTCGACCGCATCTTCGATGATCGCACCGGGAATCCGCTCAGGCGCTACCTGATGGCATTGCGCTTGCACCAGTGGCTGAAGAACCTTCTGCTGTTCGTCCCGCTGCTGATGGCACACCGCTTTGGGGAACCAATGCTGGTCAGCCAAGCGCTGCTCGCCTTCCTAGTCTTTGGGCTGTGCTCCTCCAGCGTCTACCTGCTCAACGACCTGCTGGACCTTCCAGACGATCGCCGCCACCCCACCAAACGCAATCGCCCCTTCGCGGCGGGGAGCATTTCGAGCCGTGGTGGCGCCTTGCTGATTCCCGCCTTGCTGATCGGGGCATTCCTGCTCGCAGTGCCACTTCCCACAGAGTTCATCGGAGCGCTGGCTCTGTACTACGTTATCACCCTAGCCTATTCGTTCCGGCTGAAACAGGCGGCCCTCGTGGACGTCCTGACACTCGCGGCGCTGTACACCATTCGCATCATCGCCGGCGCGGCAGCCGTCTCGGTCGTACCCTCGTTCTGGCTGTTGGCATTCTCGATGTTTCTTTTCCTGAGCTTGGCGTTCGTAAAGCGCTATACCGAGCTGCTGGTGATGCAACAACAGCAGCGAAAGACTTCATCAGGTCGCGGCTACACCACGACCGACATCGAGACGCTCTCGCAGTTCGGCAGTAGCAGCGCCTACATGGCAATCCTGGTGCTGGCGCTTTACATCAACAGCCAATCGGTGCGCGCGCTCTATACGCACCCCGAGGTCATCTGGCTTCTGTGCCCCCTGCTGCTCTACTTGGTCATGCGGATCTGGCTACTCGCACGTCGAAATGAACTGCATGAGGATCCCGTCGTATTCCTGATCCAGGACCGGCTCAGCCAGTCCCTGGTCGTTGCGGGAGCGGTTCTGCTCTGGCTGGCGGTTTGAGATGACGGGCAAGCGATATCAGTCATGGGGGCGCTATCCCAAGGTGGACCAGGAGGTGCGCAGGCTCTATTGGCGCAATGAGCCTCTACCGACGGCTTCGCCGCGGAACGGGACCTTTCTCCCTTTCGGGAACGGAAGGAGTTACGGTGACGTCTGCCTGAACGACGGAGGAACCCTGCTGGATTGCCGGCACCTGGACCGTTTCATCCACTTCGATGCCGAGACGGGGATCCTTTGCTGCGAGGCGGGGGTGCTTCTGTCAGAGATCCTTCGGCTGACACTGGCCGCCGGGTGGTTTCTGCCGGTCACGCCAGGCACCCGGTTTGTGACAGTCGGTGGTGCGATTGCGAACGATGTCCACGGCAAGAATCATCACCTGGCCGGGACCTTTGGCGAACATGTACGGAGCCTTGAGCTGCTGCGCTCGGATGGCACCCGGATACAGTGTTCGCCCCGTGAGAACACCGGTTTCTTCAGGGCCACGATCGGCGGCCTCGGCCTGACCGGCGTGATTACCCGGGCCGAGATTCAGCTGCACCCAGTCAATAATGCATTCATCGATCAGGAAGTGATCCGGTACAGCAACCTCGCGGAGTTCTTCTCTCTGGCCAGGGAATCCGAAGCGCGCTTCGAGCACACGGTGGCTTGGATCGACTGCCTCGCGAGGGGAGAGCGCCTTGGTCGCGGTCTGTTCATCCGGGGTAATCACGCAAACGCCGCTGAAGGGATGACGGCAAAACCATCGGAGCGATGCCTCACGTTCCCGGTGGACCCGCCATTCCCACTGATCAACAGGTTGACGCTCAAGCTGTTCAATGCGCTGTATTACCACAGGCAAAGATCGGACTGCACGCGTTCGCTGGTGCACTACCGACCGTTCTTCTACCCGCTGGATGCGGTCAACCGGTGGAACCGCGTCTACGGCTCAAAGGGCTTCTTCCAGTACCAGTGCGTTGTACCCACCGGACACATGGAAGGCGCTATGCACGAGATACTGGACCGTATCAGCAAGGCCGGGGTCGGTTCCTTTCTTGCGGTACTCAAGCTGTTCGGCGACAGGGCCTCGCCGGGCCTACTGTCCTTCCCGCTGCCCGGCGCGACGCTTGCGCTCGATTTCCCAAACGACGGCCAAGGGACGTTGCGCCTGCTGGATCAACTCGACAAAGTGACGCGATCTGCAGGCGGCCGCATCAATCCCTCCAAGGATGCGCGCATGCAACCCGACGATTTCCAGAAGGGCTTCCCGAACTGGAACATGATGGATGAGTACATTGATCCGAACATCTCCTCAAGTTTCTGGCGTAGGGTGACAGCTGATCTATGAGAAGGACACTGATCGTCGGTGCAACGTCAGCGATCGCCGAGGCAACAGCACGGATTTTTGCCGAAGCAGGAGATGCGTTGTTCCTCGTTGCCCGAAACGCAGACAGGCTCGCCGCGACAGCGGAGGACCTCAGGCAACGTGGTGCGTCAGCCGTTCATACCGAGACACTCGATGTGCTCGAGTACGAACGACACCAATCGGTGCTGGACGCTGCCGTTGCGGCCCTCGGTGGCCTCGACCTGGCCTTGATTGCCCACGGCACCCTGCCTGACCAGAAGGCCTGCGAGGCATCCTTCGAGCTCACGAGAAAGGCGTTCGAGATCAATGCGCTCAGCACCATTTCCCTGCTCACACACCTGGCCCGGTATTTCGAGAAGAAAGAACAAGGAACGATTGCCGTCATATCGTCTGTCGCAGGTGATCGCGGAAGGCAGAGCAACTATGTCTACGGCGCGGCCAAGGGAGCCGTGACGCTGTTTCTGCAGGGCCTGAGACACCGCCTGCACGGGTCCGGCGTAAAGGTCCTCACGATCAAGCCAGGCTTCGTGGATACGCCTATGACATCGGCTTTCGATAAGGGCGTCCTCTGGACCACCCCGGGGAAGGTGGCTGAACGAATAGGAAGAAAGCTGAATTCGATCAGCGACGAGGTATATGCGCCTGCCTATTGGTGGCTGATCATGAAAGTCGTCAGGAGCATTCCGGAGCGGCTATTCAAACGCCTTTCACTTTGACCGCGAAGACTATACCGCTCGGTAATCCCTCCCTCGTCCTAGGCGTATCCTGGAACGCCCCGCATCGAGAGATGACCACTCATGGATTGGACCAAACATGTTCACAGATGACAGCAAGATCCACCAGGTGAGACTTCGTCACTACGCTGTGGCGATTGCTCTGTCGCTACTTACGGCTATCCTGGTTGTCGCGGCACAAACACCTTTCGGCGTGGCGACGACCCCGGATTCCCTGAGCTACCTGGATATCGCGACGAACATGGCGGAGGGGCTTGGCCCGCAGGCGAGCGACTTCTCGCTTACCACGCCAGGGGCGCGGGGCGTCGTCGACCAACGATCGTGGCCGCCGATGTATTCCTTCCTGCTGTCGAGAGTGATCAGGCATGCATCGGATACAAGAGCGGTGGCTTGGCTGTCCATGTTGATGCTATCGGGTGGTATCTTTTTGGTCTTCCTCCTCTTGTCCTCGGCGATGCCATGGTGGCTTGCCCTGTTCAGCGCCATGGCTTTTTCGATGACTCTCCCGGTGCTAACGGTTTATACCTATGGGTGGAGCGAGACCCTCTTCCTGCCGCTCTTGCTGATGGTCATGTGGATCGGGTCACGGTACATGTCTGCGCCCTCCTCCGCACCCGGTTTCCGCCTGTTACTGTTGGCGCTGTTCACGATTACGCTGGTCATGCTCGCCTACACGCGATATATCGGTATCGTGCTGGCGCTACTGTTGCCGCTGGTGCTCCTGTTCAATCGGCGAAGCCGGTTCGACCTGCTCGGCTGGGTTGGCTTGTCCCTGGGCTACGTCATTGCCGTCGGGAGCCTGCTGCTGACCAACCATGACCGGACCGGACACCTTTCGGGAAATCCCCGAAGTCCTTCGACCGATAGCCTGCAGGATATCCTCCAGCGCATACACGAGGCGTCTGCGGTGCTGTTTCCCAACAGCCTCTCCGCGTTGTCGATCGCCACCCTTGTCGCAGTGATCCTCGCTTGGTTCCGCTGGCGATACCCGACGCCGTCTACCGAAATCCGGAACATCCGCATGAAGCTGCTGCTTGCAGCAACGGTTGCGATATCCCTTCTTGCCACCCTCGTCATTCTGCGGGTTCGTGTGAAATTCGATGATCTTGATGTCCGCCTGCTCTCACCCGTGTTCGTGGCGGTATTCTGCCTGTTTGCGCTTGTCCCCTGGGCAGTCCGGCACAGAGGTTCCGCAGTTGTCGTCCAGTTCATTGCCGGCTTTGCCATCGCCGCCGCGGCGGTGCATGGATACCAGCACCTGTTGACCGTTCCCGATAGCTGGAGCCAGAAGCAGGCTCCGCAGCACAGATCCAGCACCCAGGGGATGTACAACAACTTCACCCTGGGCGATGACCCCGCGCGTGCTTATCTATCAGAATTGATGAGGCCGGGAGGGATTCTCGTGATCGACCAGCCCCTGGTGTGGGAGTTCCGTAGCGGTTTCCGATCGATGCAGAAACCCGACAGCTACGACGTGGAAACCCTGGAGATACTGAATGCCTTGCCGGCCGGCTCCCTGCTGGTTGCTGAAAGGCGGGACGTCGACCAGCTTCGCCGGGTAAGCGGCATTGATCTCGGAGTCGTCGTTGATTTGGGAAAGGCAGTGGCAATCCCCCTGCCCCTTGGTAGCAGACTCCCAGTTCGCAACAGGGACTAGACCGTTGCAGGTCACACACCATCCGGGTAGGCAGTGCGCGGCAGCATTCCAAGCTGCCCCCGCAACCGGGATAAGGATCGCGTCAACACGCGTTCACCTCTACGCCGCTATCCGCAGGTTGTGACAATGACGTACCTTTTGGGCGAACACGGCAAGCGCCTTTTTACCCCAATGAACAATCTGACGGTGTTTGTAGTGTTCCCGCCACGTATCGATGGTCTCGCGTGCAGGTTGCAAGCTGGCGAACCAGTGTACGTCCCGGCACAGACCGCTTGGCACGACCAGTTCCAACGCCTGATCGCCGTGCCCGGCCTGGGCGCGACCACCGTCTACACCCGGGTTCGACCGTTTCCACGGACGATTCAAAGACGGCTGAAAATTCTCGATCCTGCTTCGCGACCCTACGTCGCATTCTGGGGTATCGGGGTAGGAACACGACCCACAACAGACCGCATCCCTACCCCCAGTAGAGCTTACTGCCACGCAGCGGCGAGATAGGGCGACAAGTCATCCCGCAGTTCGCTGGACAGGGACGTCTGGCCCATTGACGGTTTCTGGAAACTCGCCATGGCGTTCACGAGTTGCTCGAGACCCGTATTCTCAAGCGCCATGGAATCTCCGGAATGGAACACCTCAATATGCTTGCTTGCATCAAGATACCAGTCATTCACTGTCACCTGATCCAGCGTTCCGATCACCGAGATGACCAGGTTGTCTCCCAGACGCTCGAACCAGAGCTGGTCATGTCCTATATCCATGAACGACAGCTGGTCATTCCCATCAAATTCAGCGATCTCATCCTGGCCGCCTCCGGCGTAATACCGATACGAGTCGTTCCCAGCCACGCCGCTCAGGTAGTCGTTTCCGGCGTCGCCATGTAGCGTGTCATCGCCAGCTCCGCCGAGAAGCGTATCGTCCCCATCCTTTCCGAACAGGAGATCGTTGTCCTTCCCGCCGTGCAGGGAGTCATTGTCGGCGCCGCCCAGAATCGTGTCATTGCCCTCATTACCGTACATGGAATCATTTCCCTTGCCGCCGTGGATATAGTCATTGCCCAGGCCGCCCGAGATCTGATCAGCACCTGTATTGCCGTAGAGGACATCGTTGCCATCGCCTCCTTCAAGGGTATCGGCGCCATCCCCTCCTGACAGGACATCGTCGCCGCCGATACCTGCGAGCAAATCGTCGCCTGCCCCGCCGTCGAGTTGATCGTGTCCATCTCCGCCGTCCAGTACGTCATTGCCGTTACCGCCGTATAGCGAGTCGTTTCCACCCTCGCCATACAGTCGGTCCCCGTAGTTCAACATCCCGGTGATGACGTCGTCGGCCGCTGTACCCCGAACCTCTGCCAAATTGTTGAGGTAGTCCACGCCCCATTCGGTGCCATCGGCAAACACCAGCTTCTCCACGCGATAACCCGTGCTGGTGTACCAGTCCTCAACCTTGATCTGCCCGCCATCAGCCAGCACATTGATCACCAGCGAAGTCCCTTCCCGCGTCAACTGCACATCGCCCGGATTCAGATCCTCCAGTACGATCGTGTCC
>Ga0116152_10000072_pt1 | contig 72900 bp, 60 predicted proteins | sample AD_UKC119_MetaG_FD_89894 | JGI IMG/M metagenome (GOLD analysis project Ga0116152, IMG submission 89894) | Active sludge microbial communities of municipal wastewater-treating anaerobic digesters from Hong Kong - AD_UKC119_MetaG | ecosystem: Engineered > Bioreactor > Anaerobic > Digestate...
ATCAGGTCATCGAGTTCGGCATTCAGGGTCTCGTCGACGAGCCGGCGCTCCAGGTCATGTGACACGAGGTATATCGCGGTGGCGAGGGTCAGGCTGACCGCAGCGCCGAACACCGCCAGGGTGACGGCGACACGGTTGCGCAGGCTAGCGCTCATCGGGACCGGCCAGCTGGTATCCGATTCGCGTACCGTGTGCAGCAGCGGGGCCACGGCGCCACGGTCGATCGCGCTGCGCAGTGCGTGAATATGGGCACGCAGCGCGTCGCTGTCGGGGGGGTTGTCGGCCCAGATCTCGCGTTCGAGATCTTCGCGGCGCACCACGCCGGGGGAATAGCGCATCAGCGTGGAAAGGATACGCAGCGGGATCGGTGCCAGCTCGATGCGTTGTCCAGCACGCTCGACTCTGAGGGTCTTTGGGTCGAACGTCAGGTCGGCGACCATCAACAGGGCGGTGGTCAATTCGCCGCGTCCGCGTCGGGCCAGCGCAAGGAGTCTGGCCTCGAGTTCGGGCATCGCGAACGGCTTGACCAGGTAGTCGTCAGCACCGCTGCCGAACCCCTCCAGCTTGTTGGCCAGGGTGTCACGGGCGGTCAACATCAGGACGGGTGTGGTGCGACCGGCGGCGCGCATCCGCGAACATACCTCCAGGCCATCCATTCCCGGCAACATCAGGTCGAGCACGACGACGTCATAGGAGTTTTCGAGGCAGAAACGCAGCCCGGCAAGGCCGTTGTTGACGATATCCACCGTGTGTCGGCGGGCCTCGAGGAAATCACAGAGATTGCCCGCCAGGTCCGGATTGTCTTCGATCACCAGGATGTGCATGGCACCAATTTACAGGAGACGGGCCCGACGCAGTAAAGTACATCAACAGCCGTGCAACGTGAGGGGCAGAGGGCGCCCGGCACCGCCTTCGACGGCAGTCAGGTATCGGCGCTAAGGTTACCGTATACCGGCCAGGGGGTGGGCTCGGTTGCCCGGCGTGGCTTTTCGGTGCGCCGGTCTTCCGACTCGACACGAACATTGCCGCGCCGATCCTGGCCGGTGCGCCGGTCAACGAGGCTGCGTCTGTCGACCAGGCCGATATAGCTGCAATTACACACAGCGGCGTTGCACCCCTGGTAGGGCAGATGCGGCGCCGAATCGAACGAATACTCGCGGCCCACCAGCCGCGAAGTCGCCCGGCAGTGTGAGTCGATGAGCACACCCCAGTAACGGCCACTCTCCTGCATACTGCGCAACGTTGTGTTGCCGGTGTGGCGCCGTCGATCGGCGGGGAGTTTCGGCAGGATACGTCGATGGCGCCGGGACACGACGAGCAGCATCGCAAACAACACCAGCAACATAACTGTTGGGGCAATCAGGCCATCGATTGTCGACATCTCCAGTCACTCTCTTTGTTCTTGTTGACGCCAAACGGGCTGTCCAATGCCGGCATACCGGGAAAGGACATTAATTCGTAAGGTTTTTTGAATTATGGTCGAAAGTGGCGAGATCGCCAGTGCAAATGCGCCGCGGCGCGATGCCGGCGCCTGCCGCGGGTTCGGATTGAGACGAAGCCAAGTGCTGCGGCGATCAGGCGACCGGGGGGAGATGCCCCTCTCCTTCGCCTTGGTGGGTCAGACGCCGCCGCTGTGGACGATCTCGTAGTACAGCTTTTCCAGCTCTGCCTTGTGTTGCGTCTCCTCATCGGCGAGGAAGACGAACAACTCGCGGACAGGCCCCGGTGCTGTCGTTTCGGCCAGTTCGCGGTACTGCTCCATGGCTGCGTGTTCGCGTCCCAGGGCGTACTGCAGTACCGCCTGGTCGTCCGGATTGTCACCGAGGTCCGGCAGGTGGATGCAGTCGGAAAACTTGTGATCGGCGGCCGGGGTGGCGATGCGTGCCTGGATCTGCGCGTCGATGTCGTCACGGCGCATCAGTTCGCCGAACAGGTCGAAATGGCGCTGCTCCTCTTCGGCCAGTTCCTCGACCAGCCAGCGGATGCGCTTGCTGACCTTCGGTGCGAGATCGCGGTAGAAGTCGCGCGCCGTGCGCTCGAACGAGGTCGCGGTCTCCAGGACCTGGCGAATGGTCTGGCTGTTGCGCAGCCGGTCGCGGCCGTGAAGATGGCCTTCGGGTTGCTCACTCACGATGCCTTCTCCTGTATCGCGTCGGATGTCAGGTAGCGATGGATGCTGCGTGCCGCGCGATGACCGTCAGCCACCGCATGGACCACGTCGGGACCATGCACCATGTCGCCCGCGGCCCACAGCCAGGGCTGCGAGGTGCGACCATCGGCATCGACCTGCAGGCGCCCACGATTCCACTCGAGCGATTCGGTCAGTTCCTCGCCGAGCAGGCCGGTGTCGGTCATCTGGCCGATCGCCTCGACGATCATCTCGCCCTCGTGCATCTGCCGGTCGCTTTCATCGTACCTGGGGGCAAAGCGGCGTTGTTCATCGAAGATCGAGATGACTCCAAGGGTGGTCAGGCCGACGAGGCGGCCGTCCTCGACGACGCATTCCTGCGGTCCCCGGCTGGGCAGGATGAGGATGCCTTCCTCGTTCGCTTCTCTGACCTCCTCCGGGTCGGCCAGGAAGTGCTCGAAATCCTCCAGTGCACTGACGGTGACCTGGACCTCGCCGAAGGTCTTCCGCTGCAGGCGGGCGAGGCTGCGCGCCGCATCCATCGCCACGTTGCCGCCACCGATCACCACGGCGCTGCGTGGCACGCTGAACGGGCTGCCATCGGTGACAAGACGCAATATCTCGACGGCCTTGAGCACCGCCGGATGGTCGGCACCGGGGATCCGTGTCGAGCGGCCGAGTTGCAGGCCGAGGCCGAGCAGCACCGCATCGAAATCATCCCGCAGCTGTGACATGCCGATGTCTCGGCCAACCCAGGTATTGCAGCGGATCTGCACACCCATCGCCTCGATCACGGCAATATCGGCATCCAGCCGCTCGTAGGGAAGCCGGTACTCGGGGATGCCCCATCGCGGCATGCCGCCCGGCTTGTCCAGGCCCTCGAACACCGTGACCTGGTGCCCCTGTCGTGCGAGATCGTAAGCCGCGGTCAGGCCGGCAGGCCCGGAACCGACGATGGCGATGCAGCGGCCGCTTGGCGCCACTTGAGGTATGCCGACGATTTCGCGTACCTGCTCCGGGGTGAAGGCATCCATCGCATAGCGCTTGAGCCAGCGGATCGCGATCGGTTCACCGCGCTTGCCGATCGAGCAGGCGGTCTCGCAGCGGTGCGTGCACACGCGCCCGCAGGTGTGCGCAAACGGGTTGGTGTTGTAGATCTGGCGGACTGCCTCTTTGAGGTCATCCTGCCAGATTGCGCGGATGTATTCGGGTGCGTCCATGTGCGTCGGGCAGGCCTCGTGGCACATGCCGCACTGCACACAGCGTGAGGCCTCGATGATCGCCTGTTGTCTGTCGTAGCCGTGCACGATCTCGCCGAAGTGATCGACGCGCTGCCCGGCGTCCAGTTCGGCCATCGGCTGGCGTACCGGATCGATGAGGTCGTTCTCCGGCGCCTTGTTCCAGCCCTGGCCGAAGTGTTCCTTGTGCATACCGTTGGGGTCCGGCAACACGAAGTAACTGGAGAGTTCGTCGTCGGTGCAGGTGTGTACGTATTCGCGCGACAGGCTGATCGAGCCTGTTGGGCACAGGTCGACGCACAGCGCACACCAGCAGCAGCGGCCGTAGTCGATCGCCGGGCGCAGGTTGCGCACGCCGTGCAGCTCGTCGTTGGGCAGCGTCGGCACCCGGACCATGGTGATTGCGGCGTTGTCGCAAACCTTCTGGCAGGTCGAGCAGCCGACGCACATCTCCCAGTCGTTGAGATGGAAGCCGCGGTAGCGCAACGCCGCGCGGCGCGGCTCCAGCGGTTCGGTAACTGCGGGCCGGGCAAAGAACGACAGGCTCTTGAGCGGGTTGAGAATGCTGCCCGCTTTCTTGTACTCGATATCACCCATCAGCGGTCGACCTCCGGCGGACAGGCGTCCAGCGAAAACATGATCTGTGCGACATCTTCGATGCGCGCACCGGTCACCAGGTGTTCGAGCACCTGCACCGCGTGCATCGATGACGGTCCACGCACATGTACGCGATAGGGTTTCTCGCCGCCGTCGGACACCACGTACCAGCCGAGTTCACCCTTCGATGATTCGATGCGCACGTAGGTTTCGCCGGCCGGGACCCTCCATGCCAACGGGTTGGGGATCGGTGCACGGATCGGGCCACCGACAGTCGGCAGCTTTTCCACAACCTGGCGCAGGATGCGCACGCTCTGCTGCAGCTCGCCGCGGCGCACCAGGGTGCGTGCCCAGGCATCGCCTGCCTGCTCCGTCGGGATGTCGAACGCGAGTTGGTCGTACACCAGATAGGGATCATCGCGGCGCACGTCGAACGCCAGGCCGGTCGCACGCAGGTTCGGGCCGGTGACACCCCATTCCAGTGCCTGTGCCTGAGTGATCGGGCCTGTGTTTTTCGCCCGGGTGACGAATACCCGGTTGGTGAACAGCAGATTGTCGTAGTCGGGCAGGCGCGAGTCGAGGTAGTCCAGCGTGGCGCTGATACGATCGAGAAATCCCTCGGGGACGTCGCGGCGTACTCCGCCCGGGATGTTGTAGATGCTATAGACGCGTCCGCCGGTCAGCTCCTCGAACAGATCGAGCAACAGGTCACGGTCGGCGACGCCCCAGAACATCGGGCTGTACATCCCGGTTGTCGCCGCATGCCCGCCGAAGGTGAACAGGTGCGCCGCGAGGCGTGACAACTCGAGCTGCAGGACACGCAGCCATTGTGCGCGTTCAGGCACCTCGAGGCCGCATAACTGCTCAACCGCCATCGAATATGCGACTTCCATCGGCGCCGGGTCGGGCACGCAGATGCGCGGTACCAGTGCGATGTTCTGGATCCACAGACGCTGTTCCATCAGCTTTTCGAAACCACGGTGAAGGTAGCCACCGTCGGCGCGTGCAGCCACCACCTGGTCTCCGTGAACGCGGACCTTCAGCGCATAGTTGCCCTCGATACCGGGGTGGTTCGGTCCGAAGTTGATCTCGAACTCGTGGCTTGGCGGATGATTGCGCGCCTCGTAGTTTTCAGCTCTCATCGTCGCTCTCCGTAACGCCGCGACGGCTGAAGCGTTGTTCGTCGGGCGGGATCACGATGCCACCGCCCTGGGCCTCGAGTTCGAGCAGCCAGTCCGGACGGTAGTCCTGCCAGTCGAAGTGCTCGTTGACCCAGGCCTCGCTGTCGAATTCCTTGCGCATCGGCGGCGGCCCGTCCCATTCGGTCAGGATGAACTTTTCCATGTCGGGTGCACCCTCGAAAAACACGCCGTACATCTCGTGGATGTCGCGTTCGAAGAATCCGGCGGGGTGATAGATGTCGTAGACCGAGACATAGACGCCGGGGTCGCGCGCGATCCGCGTATGTACCGAAACCAGGGCGTTCAATTCGTACGACCACAGGTGGTAGACCAGTTCGAACTGGTCATCGGCTGGCCAGTCGACACAGCTGATCGCGGACAGGTGGACATAGCCGGCACGCCCCTTGAGCAGTTCGAGCAGTGCCGGCAGTGCGTCGGCGGCGACATCGAGGCGCGTGCGGCGCGGTCCGCGCTGGCTGACGCGTACGTCCTTGACCTCGCCGAGGATGATGCTGAGGCGTTCGACCGGCAGGTGCGCATCGCTCATGGCTTCACCTTCTCCGGTGCACCGAGTCCGAGCCGCATCTCCAGCGCCTCGAGAGGCTTCTGGTGCTGCTGCAGCAATCGGGTGTGTTCACCGAGCGTCTGCGGCCCGAGCAGGCCATAGTGCCGGGCCTCGGCGATGACGTCAGTCGGTGTCTGCCAGGTCTCGCCGAACAGGCGTTGCTGATTGCCGAGGTAATAGTCGTAGCGCTTGTAATAGTCCTGCCAGCCGTTCGCCTTGCCGGCTGCGATGTTTTCCATCAACTGGCGCAGGCCGGTGATGACCGCCTCGGGGCGCGGCATGCAGCCGGCGATGTACAGGTCGACCGGCATGTAGTCGTTGAGCTTCTTCGCCGTCGCGTAGGACTGCCAGTACATACCGCCATTGACGGTGCACGAGCAGATGCCGATCACATACTTCGGCGAGCCCATCTGCTCGTAGGTCAGCATCACGCGCTTGAGTGTCTTGACCGAGACGTAACCGGTGATCAACAGGATGTCCGCCTGGCGCGGCGAAACCATCGGCGAGATGCCCAGGCGCTCCATGTCGAAACGCGAGGTCATCGCCGGCGGCAGTTCAATTGCACCACAGCCGGTGCAGTAGTGGAGGATGAACAGCGAGCGCGACCGGCAGAAGGCGGTCAGCTCGTCGAATACGCGGCTGAAGATGTTGCCGCCCTGCGTGGGCTGTTCAATCTTGACCGGGAATTGATCCGAATCAGGCATGCCTTTGATCTCCCATCAGGAACCTACGAATACCAGGCCGAGCAGCCCCAGCAACATGGGCCATTTCCATAACATGGCCAGCATGTCCTCTGTGCGGTAGCGTGGGAAAAGAAACGCCAGCGACATCGGTATCAGAAGCACCGCGAAAGCCTTGGCGAGGAAGGTGATCCAGTTCTCCCCGCCGCCAAGAAACAGCGTCACGTACAGCACGCTGGCGGTGTAGAGCTGGAAACACTGCATCACGAACAGGCCGCCGAGAAACTTTCCCCCCATCTCAACCATCGGCCCGGTGGCAATCTCGGCCGGTGCGACATAGATCTCGAATGGTTGTTTGCCGAGCATGCCCTGCAGGGCGAACAGCCCGGCCAGCGCAAGCAGCGGCATCTGCGTCACCCCCCAGGCCTCGATACCGCCGGCCTGCTGCTGCGCGACCACGTCCACGAGATTGGTGGTGCCGAAATGCATCGCCACGCCGGCAATCACCACCACGAACGGGATGTCGTAGGCCAACATGGCGGTCAGCGCGCGTGAGATGCCGATCGATCCATTGGGATTCGCGCACTGTCCGACACCCAGCGCGAGCCCAAGCGAGGGGATCATCGTCAGATAGAGCAGCGTGATCATGCCGCCCTTCTCGGCGATGCCGTTCATGCCCGGCACCGGCAACAGGGTCTCTGCTGCCACATAACCACCCACGGCCATCACGATGCCGAACTCGTGCAATAACCCGTGCGATGTCTGGGTATGCTTGCCGAACAGTTTCACGATGTCGTACAGGGGTTGCAGCAGCGGTGGGCCGATACGGCGCTGCAGGCGTGCCGCGATCCTGCGCATCATCAACACCATCAACAGGCCGATGACAAAGGCCACCAGCGGCATCAGCGCCAATTCAACAAGCAACTCAAGCCAATGCATGCCACATCATCCAGGTCATCAAAACGGTGGTGCCGACCAGTGCCCAGGATGCCGGATTGGCCTGACTGAAGAACCCGCGCGCCGCGCTGCTGACGATTCCCAGCACCGATACCAGGGCCGACTCGGTCCAGGCAAAGGTGTCGCGATACCATGGCTTTATCCGGTGCATCAGTCCGGCGTAGAAGTTGTCGCTGTACTGGTACTGCACGTCCGCGGTGAGGAAGTGACCACCGGCATAGTTGTCGAGTTGGTGCACGCGCCTGCTGCGTCCGCCCATCAGGTAGAACAGCACTGCGCCGACACCGAAGCCGGCGAACAGAATCGCGCTGATCCAGAGCATGTCGAGGCTGCCGCTCCCGGCCTCGACTCCGCCGAGGATAAAGGCGACGGGCTCGAGGCCGATTGCCTGCTGCGCGGCGGCAACGTACTGAAGAACCAGTCCGGGTGCGACACCGGTCACGAACACCACGACGCACAGCAGCAGCATCGGGACGGTCATGCTCCAGGGTGCCTCACGCACCGTCTCGTGTTCGAGACGAAGCTGGCCCAGGAAAGTGTTGTGCAGCAGCTTGTAAACGCTGAGTACCGTACCCAGGGTACTGACCACGGTGGCTACGAACAGCAGCGGGTGGCCATCGATAATCAGCGCGCGGTAGATCATCCACTTTGAAACGAAACCGTTCATCGGTGGCAGTCCGGCCAAGCCGATGATGCCGATCAGCATCGCCAGGAACGACAGCGGCATTCGCGCCACGAGCCCGCCCAGGCGGTTGAGGTCCGAGGTCCCGGTGCGGTGAATCACCGCAAACACGGCCATCAGCAGGATTGCCTGGTAGCTCGCATGGTTGAACACGTGCAACAGGCCGCCGGCGCTACCCAGGCTGTCTGCCATGACCAGGCCGAGCAGCATGTAGCCACCCTGTCCGACGCCGTGCCAGCCGAGCAGCAGGCGGGCATCGTTCTGGCGCATCGCGACGAAAGTCGGAAGGATTGCCGTGAATACCGCGATCCAGGCCAGAAGGTCGCGTAAGTCGAACCAGTCCGGAACGATGGCCAGGCGGTCGAGCTGCGTGACGCCGATCAGCCTGAAGGCCACCAGCGCAATGGCGAACATTCCCATACGCGCCGAGATCGAGCCGAGGAAGGCCGATGCCGGACCCGGGCTGAAGGCATAGGCCGGCGCCTGCCACAGGTGAAACGGCATCGTGCCCATCTTGACCGAGAAGCCGGCGATGAACAGCAACGCAATGGCCCACAGCTGGCCGTTGCTCATCGAAGGGACTGCGGCCTGTACGGCATCGAACTGCAGCGAGCCCACCGCGGCAGAGGTGACCAGCATCGCAGCGAAGACCGCCATTCCGCCAGCGATCGCGTACACGATGTAGCGCAGCGCCGCGCGGATCGCCTCACCACCCGCCAGTAACATCAGGATCAGACCGGACCAGCTGGTCAACTCCCAGCCTATGAACAAGGAGATGAAGTCGGCGGACGACAGTAGCAGCAACATTGCCAGCACGTTGATCTGCAGACCGCCGTAGAGCCAGCGCAGGCTGCCGCCGTGGGCGGCATGGGTCTCACCCCACTCGCCACTGGCGTAGGCGGCCGCGAAGCCGGCCGCGCCGACGGTGATCATGGCGAACAACCAGCCAAGCGGGTCGAGCTGCCATCCCACGTCGTTGCCGAGCAGGCTGAACGAGACCGCGCTGGGCGGTGACGAGCCCGACACCATCGTGACGAGCAGGCCGAACTGGATGACATAGCCGGCAACGAGCAGCCAGCGGCCCCACCGACTGGTCGCCAGCAGCAAGCTGAGCGGGATCGCCACCAGGGCCAGCAGGAAGAGCGAATCGAGTGCGCCGATCATCGGCCGGCCTCCCTGTCACCAAGCACCGTGTGCTGATATCCGTTGGTATCGACGGCTCGCTCGGCGAGGACCTCCAGTCCCTGCCAGAGCGGATTGATCATCACCGCCGCAGTCAACAGCACCAACGCGAACAGGCCGGCGCCGAGAAGATTGCCGGCCCTTTGTCCCGGTACCCGGACGGCGGCGTCAGGTCGCGCGTAGAAAGTCACCACCACCCGCAAAAGGTAGGCCCCCTCGATGACCGTGCCGGCCAGGATGGTGCCCATCGCGAGCAGTTGCAGCGGTGACGCGGATGCGGCCAGCCCACCAAGCACCAGGAACTTCGACCAGAAACCCGGCAGGGGAGGCAGGCCAAGCAGTGACAGCGAGAACAGTACGAACAGTGCGGCGCCGATGCGTGAAGTCGACGCGGCGCCCTTGAGGGATTCGATCGCGCGGTCCCAGCGGTCGGCGAGCAGGAACAGCGCCGACTTGACCACCAGATGGTGCATCGCCACAGTGACCCCGGCGATCACGCCGGCCTTGCCGGGCAGCGAGAAGGCAACGAACACGACACCGAGCTGGCCGATGGATGACCACGCCAGCATCCGCGGGATGTCACGCGCCTGCCACGCGGCCAGTTCACCCACAGCCACACCAAGAATGCCCAGTACCAGCAGCAGTTGCCGGGTCTCGTCGTGTGGGAACACCAGTATCAGGATGCGCACGATGACCAGGACCGCAAGCTTGGACGCCAGCCCGGCGAGCAGTGCGGCGACGCGCTTGCCAACGGCGCCGTAGACCTCCGGCACCCAGCCGTTGACCGGGAAGGCCTCGGCCTTTACGCCGAAGCCGATCACCAGCATGGCAAAGGCGGCCAATCCCTGTGGATCGGCCAGTTCTCCGCTCAGCGTGGAGAGATCCGCCAGATTCAAAGTGCCGGTCTTGAAGTAGATGATGGCAATGCCAATCAGGCCGACTACCGACCCGAGTGCGCTGATCATCAGATAGCGAAAGGCCGCCACGTAGGCAGGTGAGCGGCCGTCGCCCACCACCAGTCCGTAAGAGGCGACCGCTGCCAGTTCGTAGAACACGTAGACGTTGAACAGGTCGCCCGAGAGTGCAAGGCCGGTAAGCGAGCCGGCCAGCAGCAGCGTCAGCGACTGGCGGCCGGTGGCTGCCGGATCGGACTCGCCCGGCCACAGCACCAGCGTGGTCAGCGGTACGGCGAGCGCGAACAGCAGTGCGAGGTCGTCGATGTAAAAGGTGATCCCCATTGGAGGAGCGAAGCTGCCGAGCGCGACTGCATAGGGGACGTCGTAGGCTGACCAGGCGGCAAACAGGATCAGCGCACATGCGGCGAGAAGGATCGGGCCGATCACCGGACCCAGCGACCGCAAGATGCCGTGGCGGGTCAGCGGAAGGACGAATGCGCCGAGCAGGGGCAGGACCACGGCCAGGGAGACGTCAGTCATGTTGGCCCCCGGTGCTGTTCAGGACGGTCGGTGCAGGTATTGGCCGCTCGCCGGCCGGCCGCTCGCGGCTGCGTGACGGTGTCACCCCGCCGGCATCATCCAGGTCGTCCTGCATGCACTGACGCGCCTCCTGCATGTCCAGCGTGCCATAACGCTCCTTGATGCGGATCACCAGACTGAGCGCCAGGGCCTGCACGCCGACCCCGATGACGATCGCGGTCAGCACCATCGCCTGCGGGACAGGATCAACCATTGCCTGGCCGCCGGCCGTACCGGTAAAGATCGGTGCCACTGCATCCCAACGGTAACCTGCCAGAATCAGCAGCAGGTTGGCGCCTGCCTCGGCGATCGCCAGCGCCAGTACCATGCGGAACAGGTGTCTGGACAGCACGATGCCGGCAATGCCGATCACGCACAGACCGATTGCGCCAATGAAGAACACCAGCCCGACAGATGTGCTCATGATGCGGCTCCATCGTCGTGTGCCAGGCGCATCAGCAGGCTGGACAGTTCGGCGCCTACCTTCAGGCCAACAGCCAGATACAGCAGAGGCAGGCTGCCACTCGAGACCAGTTCGCCGAACATGCCCTTGTCGAACAACGGTGTGAGGAAGGCGTCTCCGTTGTAGAGGGCGCCCAGCCCGAGGGCAATGAATGCGGTCCCCGCAAGGCCTTCGATTACGCTGAGCCAGATGTGACTGAGCGACTCGCTCGGGCGGGCGAGCAGCGGCAGAAAGAATGCCGCGGCGAGAATGACGCCGCCCTGGAAGCCGCCGCCCGGCGTCAGGTGGCCGTGGATGACCACATACAGGCCGGCTATCAACAGCAGCGGGAACAGCACGTCGGTGCCGGCCCTCTGAACGAATCCGGCAGCAGGGAGGGCGTTGTTGCGCCCCTTGGCCTGCACACCACCGAGGACCAGTCCACCGGCCGTGGCGGCGGCAAAAAGTATCGCCAGCTCACCGAGCGTATCCAGGCCGCGGTAGCCGAGGACGACCGCGGTGACGACGTTCGCCGCGCCGACTTCAGGTTTGGCGGCCTGTTGAATGGCCTGCCCGACGAGCATTGGTGGATGCCCAAACGGCAGGGTGCCGGTTATGGCGGCGAGCAGGAAGACCAGGCCGCCGAGGAACAGCAAGGTGGCGAGGTTACGCATCCGTGTTCTCCCCGCTCGTTGGAACGTCAAGGCGGGCCAGCCCAAGCCGGCGCAGTGCCAGCGCGAGTATCAGGCCGCTCAGACCGGCACCGACCACGGCCTCGGTCATGGCCACATCAGGTGCCTGCAGCAGTACGAACATCACGGCCACGCCGAGTGAAACCGCCGACGCAGCGGCGATGGCCGCGAGCAGGTTCTCGAGCAGCAGCACCGCCAGCGCGGCACCGAGCGTCAGGGCGACGACGATGATGGCGACTCCCATCATGATTCATCCCTCTGCTTGTGCCACAGCGGGACACCGCTGCGGTGGAACGCCCGCGCCAGTGTGGACGAGCCGATCGGGTTGGTCAGCAGGATGAACAGGCCGACGACCAGCAGTTTCGGCCACCAGTCCGGGTGCGCGAATCCGACGCCAAGCAGCAGTGCGAGCGAGCCGAGTGTCACCGCCTTGGCCCCCGCCTGGATCCGGTTGTACACATCGGGCATGCGCAACAGACCGAGTGCACCGAGGAGGCAGAACAGTGCGCCTATGATCAGAAAGATGTCGGACAGCAGTTTCATGGTCTGTTTCCCTCGATCGCCCGCGCCAGGGCGACAACGCCGACAAAGGCGAGAACGCCGTAGAGCAGCGCCACGTCCAGGTACAGCGCAGAATCGAAAAACAGCGCCAGGACCACGATCGCACCGGTGGCGATCACCGAAAGGGTGTCGGCGGCAACGATCCGGTCGGGCGCGTGCGGGCCAATCCACAGGCGCAGCATCGCCAGGACGCAAGCCGCGCCGAGCAGCGCCAGGACGATGGTCCCGGTAATCCCCAGGCTCATTGCAGGAACCCCCGCAGGTGGCGTTCGAAGCCGCTCGCGATGGTCTGGGTCGCGGTCGCGATATCGGTACCGGGCGGACAGTCTATCCAATGCACCAGCAGGGCATCGCCCTCGACATCCACCGTCAGTGTCCCCGGCGTCAGGGTGATGCTGTTGGCCAGCACCAGACGCCCCAGATCGGAACGCAGCGAGGTGTTGATGCGCACCAACACGGGGCGAATCGGCAACGCGGGAGACAGCACGCGACGCGCCATGTCGAGGTTGGCACGCAACAGGGCGACCAGTAGCGACCCCAGATAGGTGATGAAGGCGAGCGGTGCGCCCGCCCGCAGCCGGATGCCGGCGAGTATCGGCTGCCGGCCGCTGCTCAGCGCGGCCACTGCCGTGGCGACCAGGATGCCGGCAACCAGTTCCTGCGGGTCAAGCGACCCGACCAGCAACAGCCAGAAAACAAAGGCGAACACGAACGAAAAGGCGGTGTGCTGCAGTTGCGGGTGCATTGTCGGGAAGGCCTACCTGGATGTCGGGCGAGCTGTGGTCGGTGAATGACCGGGCATGCGCCCGAAGCTTAACGCGTGTTCGATGTCAGTGTGATGAATCATGAGTATCCGACGAGACTCCCCGATTGGCCAGTGCGATCGATCGTTGCCACCAAAACCCACGCAATCTTCGTGCCGCCGATCGGAAGTTCTGGCTTCGGTGGCGGCGGGTTGCCAGTCGACAAGTCGAAGCGAAATTGATCGCCTGCCCGGGATCCGCGAAGATTAGCGCATCCGCACCCGGGATGCAGGTCGTTGCAGTTAACCTGTGTTGGGTCTTTGCTGTTTTCCTGCAAGTGTTCACCCGCGATGGATAAGACAAGCGATCTCGCATTATGCGCACGTGACCGTGCGCACCTCTGGCATCCCTACAGCTCCTCAGTGGCGCATATGCCGCTGTTTGCTGTGGCGTCGGCAAGTGGCGTTCGATTGAAGCTCGACGACGGCCGCGAACTCGTCGACGGCATGGCGTCGTGGTGGTGCGTGATCCACGGCTACAACCATCCGGTGCTCAATGCGGCAATTGAAGAGCAGTTGCGCGACATGGCGCACGTGATGTTCGGTGGCCTCACGCATGCGCCGGCGGTTCGCCTGGCGGAGAAGCTGGTCGAGATCACGCCGGACGGCCTTGATCTGGTGTTCTTCGCCGATTCCGGTTCCGTGGCGGTCGAGGTCGCGCTGAAGATGGCGATCCAGTATTGGCACAGCCTCGGCCTGCCAGGCAAGCGGCGCTTCGTAGCCCTGCGCAACGGTTACCACGGCGACACCCTGCATGCGATGTCGGTATGCGACCCGGTGACCGGCATGCACACCCTGTTTAATGGCGTACTGCCGCAGCAGCTGTTCGTGTCGGCACCGGCGGCAGGTTTCAACGTGCCGGTTGCGCAGGCCGACCTGCGCGAGCTCGAACAGATCCTTGCCGAACATGCCGATGAGCTCGCCGGGCTGGTTCTCGAGCCGGTCGTGCAGGGGGCCGGCGGTATGCGGTTCTATTCACCCGACTACCTGCGGGCGGCGCGCACTTTGTGTGACCGCTACCAGGTACTGTTGATCGCCGACGAGATCGCCACCGGTTTCGGGCGCACCGGCAAGCTATTCGCCTGTGAGCATGCGGCGATTGCGCCGGATATCCTGTGCCTGGGCAAGGCGCTGACTGGGGGCTATATGACGCTGGCGGCGACCCTCACCACCCATCGTGTGGCCACGGCGATCGGCGCAGGCGAGCCCGGCGTGTTCATGCACGGCCCGACCTTCATGGCGAATCCGATGGCCTGCGCGGTATCGCTGGCCAGCATTGATCTGCTGCTGCAGTCGCCCTGGCAGGCGCGCGTGGCGCAGATAGAGGCGGGGCTGCGGACTGGCCTGGCACCGTGCGTCGATATGCCGCAGGTCGCAGACGTGCGGGTGCTGGGCGCCATCGGAGTGGTCGAGCTCGTGCACCCCGTCGACATGCAGCGGGTGCAGCCGCTGTTCGTCGAACAGGGTGTCTGGGTCAGGCCTTTTGGCAGCCTGGTCTATCTGATGCCACCTTTCGTGATCGGCGAAGACGACCTGGCGACTTTGACCGGGGCGGTGTGCGCGGTGGTCGGAAGGCTGGATGTTGAAGGTGGCTTTTGCGTGCCTGGAGTTTGAAGTTTCGGGGCTTTTTTGGACGCGCGGTGGCGCGCCTAAAAAAGCCGCCGTCAGGCACACCCGAGCCTCAGGAAGCGAATGCCGGCCGCTCGGACGGCCACTGGCATCCCGCCCTGTCTCGATCCCCGCCGACTCTATATAATCGCCGCTCACCAAATTTCTGAGATCACCGCTTCAAGGCACGGTCTCTTCACGTGATCTTTCGTAGGGATCACCACTGAACCCGGAGATGCTGCAGCATGCCTGTTGTCACCCTTCCTGACGGCTCCAGTCGGAGCTTCGAACAATCCGTTTCCGTTGCCGCGGTGGCTGCCGACATCGGTGCCGGCCTGGCCAAGGCGGCGCTGGCCGGCAAGGTCGACGGGCGCATGGTCGACACCTCATACATGATCGACCGCGATGTGAATCTGGCGATCATCACCGGCAAGAGCGATGAGGCGCTGGAGCTGATCCGCCACGACGCGGCGCACGTGATGGCGCAGGCGGTTCAGGAGTTGTATCCGGGTACCCAGGTGACGATAGGACCGGCGATCGAGGACGGCTTCTATTACGACTTCGCGCGCGAGGAGCCGTTTACCCCGGCCGATCTGCAGAAGATCGAGGATCGCATGCGTGAGATCGTCGGTCGCGATCTGCCGATCGAGCGCGAGGTCTGGGACCGCGAGCAGGCGAAAAAGACGTTCGGCGACATCGGCGAGTCGTACAAGGTGCAGATCATCGAGGACATCATCCCTGAGGGTGAAGAGGTCTCGATCTACCGCCAGGGCGACTGGTTCGACGTGTGCCGCGGTCCGCACCTTCCGAGTACCGGCAAGTTGCCCAAGGCGTTCAAGCTGATGAAGCTGGCCGGCGCCTATTGGCGCGGCGATTCCAACAACCCGATGCTGCAGCGCATCTACGGTACCGCGTGGCGCAGCAAGGACGAACTCAAGGACTACCTGCACCGGCTGGAGGAGGCCGAGAAGCGCGACCACCGCAAGATCGGCAAGGCGCTCGACCTGTTTCATTCGCAGGACGAGGCCCCGGGCATGGTGTTCTGGCACAACCGTGGCTGGACCATCTACCTGACCGTGCAGCAGTACATTCGCGACAAGCTGCGCGACCACGGCTATCAGGAGGTCCATACCCCTCAGGTGATCGACCGTTCGCTGTGGGAGAAGTCGGGTCACTGGGACAAGTTCGGTGACATGATCTTCACCACGCATTCGGAAAACCGCGACTACGCGATCAAGCCGATGAACTGCCCGGCGCACATCCAGATCTACAACCATGGGCTGAAGAGTTATCGCGACCTGCCGCTGCGCCTGGCGGAGTTCGGATCGTGCCACCGCAACGAGCCGTCCGGCACACTGCACGGCCTGATGCGGGTGCGCAACTTCGTACAGGACGACGCGCACATCTTCTGCACCGAGGAGCAGATCCTGTCCGAGGTGCTGGCGTTCAACGACCTGCTGTTCGAGGTGTACCGCGATTTCGGCTTCGACGAGGTCCTGGTTAAACTGTCTACCAGGCCTGAAAAACGTGTTGGATCAGATGAGTTATGGGATAAAGCTGAGAAGTCTCTTGAAGATGCGCTGAGCCAAAGCGGACTCGACTGGGAGCTGCAGCCGGGCGAGGGCGCGTTCTACGGGCCGAAGATCGAGTACTCGCTGCGCGACTGCCTGAACCGCGTATGGCAGCTCGGCACCATCCAGCTGGACTTCTCGATGCCGGGCCGCCTCGGTGCGACCTATATCGCCGAGGACAACAGCAAGCAGGTGCCGGTGATGCTGCACCGCGCGATCCTGGGTTCGATCGAGCGGTTTATCGGTATTCTCATCGAGCATCATGCCGGTTCTTTCCCGTTGTGGCTGTCGCCGGTGCAGGCCGTGGTGATGAATATCACTGACCGACAGGCGGATTTCTGCAAAGAGGTGGCGAAAAGCCTTCTGGATAAAGGCTTTAGGGCGGAATTGGACTTGAGGAATGAGAAAATCGGGTTTAAAATCCGCGAGCACACCTTGCAGCGCACGCCCTACCTGCTGGTAGTCGGTGATCGCGAGATGGAAAACCGCAGCGTGGCGTTACGCACGCGCAGTGGAGAAGACCTCGGATCGGTGCCTCTCGAGCAGTTGATCGAGCGCTTCACGACAGAGGTGGCAGAGCGCGCATGATGTGAAGCCCCGCTGGTCCCTAAGGGTGCCGAGTCGGGGGTGACAGGGCCTGAAACCCAGAAAGCACTGGCGTCCGCCGGTGCTTTCTTGCTTGTCAGGCCTTCAAAATTTTTGGAGGAAACCGGCTATCGCCAAACAACCCGAGAAGCGGAATCGCCTGAATGGAGAGATCACAGCGCGCGAAGTGCGCTTGATCGGACAGGAAGGAGAACAGATCGGCGTCGTGTCGATCGAAGAGGCGATGACCGCGGCTGAAGAAGCCAGCATGGACCTGGTCGAGATCCAGCCCAACGCCGAACCACCGGTGTGCCGTGTCATGGATTTCGGCAAATTCGTGTTCGAGCTGAAGAAGCAGAAGCAGGAAGCGCGCAAGAAACAGAAACAGGTGCAGGTCAAAGAGGTGAAGTTCCGTCCCGGAACCGAGATCGGCGACTACCAGGTGAAACTGCGTAACCTGCAGCGTTTCCTTGAAGAGGGTGACAAAGCGAAGGTGACCATGCGGTTCCGCGGACGTGAGCACGCGCACCGGGAACGCGGCCTGGAACTGCTCGAACGAATCGAGAAGGACCTCGAGGAATTCTCGGTTGTAGAGCAGCGACCGATGATGGAAGGGCGCCAGATGGTGATGGTGCTCGGTCCCAAGCGCGGCAAGTAGCCGTCGCAGAAAATTCACGCGACCCCTCGAGGGGTTGCCGGGCGGTCGGGCCAACAGGCATTGCCTTGGCTGCCTTATCAAAAACCTTGAATGTTTAAGGAGTAGAAAATGCCGAAGATCAAAAGCAATCGTGGTGCAGCGAAACGCTTCCGGGTAACCGCCGGCGGTATCAAGCGCCACCAGTCTCATCGTCGTCACATCCTGACGAAGAAATCGACCAAGCGTAAGCGTCAGCTGCGTTCGCCGTCGCTGGTGCACAAGAGTGATGTGGCCGCAGCGCGTCGCATGATTCCCTACGCCTGATCACGAGGAGACTGAACAATGCCAAGAGTAAAACGTGGTGTGCAGGCGCACGCCAAGCACAAGAAGGTCCTGGACGCGGCGAAGGGTTACTACGGCGCGCGCAGTACCGTTTACCGGGTTGCGAAGCAGGCTGTCATCAAGGCCGGCCAGTATGCGTACCGTGATCGCCGGGTGAAGAAGCGCGAGTTCCGCTCGCTCTGGATCCAGCGCATCAACGCCGGTGCCCGTATGTGCGACATGTCGTACAGCCGCTTCATCGATGGCCTGAACAAGGCTGGTATCGAGGTCGACCGCAAGATGCTGGCCGATATCGCGGTGCACGATATGCCGGCGTTTGAGCAACTCGCGCAGAAGGCCAAGGCCGCCCTCGCGAGCTGAGGACGATTGCCGGCCTGCGGGCTGGCGGCGTCGTGAAGAATGAAGGGGGAAGTGCCGTTGGGGTTGCTTCCCCCTTTTTCGTTCCTCAACACTCAACTCTTCCATTTGCAGCAAAGACAATGAGCAACAATCTAGACGAGCTCCTCTCGCAGTCCGAGCAGGCGGTCGCCACGGCCGGTGACCTGCGTGCGCTGGACGAGGTTCGTGTGCAGTTCCTCGGCAAGAGCGGCCTGTTTACCGAGCGGCTGAAGCAGCTGGGCAAATTGCCTGCCGATGAACGCAAGACCGCCGGCCAGGCGATCAATGATGCCAAGCAGACGTTTCAGTCGGCCCTCGAGGCGCGCAAGGCTGCACTGGAGGCGGCGCTGCTGGCACAGCGGCTGGCGTCGGAGCGCGTGGACGTGTCGCTGCCAGGCCGCGATGCCGCCATTGGCGGCCTGCATCCGGTGACCCGTACCATGCAGCGCATCGAGGCGTTCTTTGCCAGTGCCGGCTTCGAGGTCGCAGAGGGGCCGGAGATCGAAGACGATTTCTATAACTTCGAGGCGCTCAACATCCCTTCGCATCATCCAGCGCGCGCGATGCATGACACCTTCTATTTCGACGAGCATATGTTGCTGCGTACGCATACATCGCCGGTCCAGATCCGGCACATGCAGAATGCGCAGCCACCGATGAAGGTCATCGCGCCGGGTCGCGTCTACCGCTGTGATTCGGACCTGACGCATACCCCGATGTTCCACCAGGTCGAGGGATTCCTCGTCGATGAGACGGTCAGTTTCGCTGACCTCAAGGGTATCCTGAATGCATTCCTGCACAGCTTCTTCGAGCGCGAGGATCTTGAGGTGCGTTTTCGCCCCTCGTATTTCCCGTTTACCGAGCCGTCCGCCGAGGTCGATATCCAGTGCGTCATCTGCAGCGGTGAGGGCTGTCGCGTGTGCAAGCAGACCGGCTGGCTCGAGGTTTTGGGCTGCGGCATGATCCATCCCGAGGTGTTTCGCCACGTCGGGATCGACAGCGAAAAATACCTCGGCTACGCATTTGGTATGGGCGTCGAACGCCTGACCATGCTGCGCTACGGCGTGAATGATCTGCGGCTGTTTTTCGAGAATGACCTGAGGTTCCTCAAGCAGTTTGCCTAGCGGGCATCCGGCCGGGTGCGTCATGTCGTCGGGTTCACAGAACAAACGCCGTGTTGCAGGTTGAATGACCTTGCTGGCGATCGATTGGAATTGAGTTAGGTAACAACAATGAGATTCAGCGAAGCCTGGCTGCGCGAGTGGGTCAACCCGGACATCGGCACCAACCAGCTGGCTGACCAGTTGAGCATGGCCGGTCTGGAAGTCGATGCTGTCGAACCTGCGGCGGCGATATTCAGCGGCGTGGTGGTCGGTGAGGTGCTGACGCGCGAGCAGCATCCGGATGCCGACAAGCTCAGCGTCTGCAACGTGGCCATTGGTTCCGATGCGCCGTCGCAGATCGTGTGCGGGGCCAGGAACGTGGCTGCGGGCATGAAGGTGGCGGTGGCCACCGTCGGCGCCGTTCTGCCGGGCGACTTCAGGATCAAGCGCGCCAAGCTGCGCGGGGTCGAGTCGCTGGGCATGATCTGCTCGGCGTCCGAACTCGGTCTGGCGGAGACGTCGGACGGCATCCTGGCCCTGCCACCGGATGCGCCGGTGGGTCGTGACTTCCGCGATTACATGAATCTTGATGACCATTGCATCGAGGTCGATCTCACTCCGGACCGCGCCGACTGTCTGAGCGTGGCAGGGATTGCGCGCGAGGTCGGCGTGCTCAACCGCGAGCCGTTGACAGTGCCGGAGATCCCCGCGATCGCGCCCACTATCGATGATCAGTTCGAAGTGGCGGTACAGGCGCCGGATGCCTGTCCACGTTACTTGTGCCGTGTCGTCCGCGGTATCGACCCGCTGGCGCGCACGCCCGAATGGATGATCGAAAAACTGCGCCGTGGCGGCGTTCGCGCGATCTCACCGGTCGTCGATATCACCAACTTCGTGCTGTTGGAGCTCGGGCAGCCGATGCATGGCTTCGATCTGGCATGTCTGCAGGGCGGCATCCAGGTGCGCATGGCCGTACAGGACGAGTTGCTGAAGCTGCTCGATGGCAGCGACGTCAGGCTGCGGGCCGACACACTGGTCATCGCCGATCAGCGTCGAGCACTGGCACTGGCCGGCGTGATGGGCGGCGACGATTCCGCGGTCTCGGAAACGACGCGCGACGTGCTGCTGGAGGCCGCGTTCTTTGCGCCGCTGGCGATCGCCGGCAAGGCGCGCAGTTACGGGCTGCACACCGACAGCTCGCACCGCTTCGAGCGTGGCGTCGATTTTGATCTGCAGCACCAGGCGATGGAACGCGCCACGGCGCTGCTGTTGCAGATCACTGGTGGCCAGGCCGGGCCTGTTACCGAGGTGGCGTCGGCGGAGCACCTGCCGACCCGTGTCCCTATCGCATTGCGCCGCAGCCGCGTGCAGCGCCTGCTCGGCATCACGATCGACGATTCGACTGTTGCCGACATCCTGCAGCGTCTTGGGATGCAGCTGCAGTCGACAGATGAAGGTTGGCATGTGGTGGCGCCGTCGGCCCGCTTCGATATCACCATCGAGGCTGACCTGATCGAGGAGATCGGTCGCGTCTACGGCTACGCGAACATCCCGGCCCGGCTGGGCTCGGCACCGGTCAGTGTCGCGCTGCGCCCGGAAGCGGCGTTCGATCTCCCGGCGACCAGGCGCCTCCTGACACACCGCGGCTACCAGGAGGCGATCACTTACAGCTTCATCGCGCCGGAGCTGTGTCAGGTGTTCGCTCCGCAGGCCGAGCCCATCAAATTGGCGAACCCTATATCGGCCGACATGTCGGATATGCGGCCGAGCCTCTGGCCCGGTTTGGTGCAGACGCTGAAGTACAACCTGGCGCGACAGCAGACCGCGGTCCGCGTGTTCGAGAGCGGCCTGACGTTCGCGCGCGTATCGGGCGAGATCAGCCAGGTGTCGAAACTCGGCGGCCTGGTGTTCGGCGAGGCACGCCCCGAGCAATGGGCACTGCAGACACGCAAAGCGGATTTCTTCGACATCAAGGCTGACCTCGAGGCGATGCTGACCCAGGTCGATACCGCGGACGCGTTCCGATTCGAGGCCGCCGAACATCCTGCCTTGCATCCGGGGCAGAGTGCGCGCGTGCTCCGTCGTGGCGAACCGATTGGCTGGATCGGGCTATTGCATCCCGGGGTGCAAAAGACCCTGGATGTGCCCGCCGGGGTATATCTGTTCGAAGTCGACCTGGCCGCGCTCAAGACCGGATCGATCCCGAAATTCCGGCCGTTGTCCAAGTTTCCCGCGATCCGCCGGGACTTCGCCCTGCTGGTCAACCGCACGCTGCCGTATCAGGCGGTCCTGGATTGCATAAAGGCGGCCGCGCCACCGCTGGTGAAAGACATCCAGCTGTTCGACGTCTATACTGGGGACAATATAGATTCCAGTCTAAAAAGCTTGGCTTTGAGCTTGATTTTGCAGGAATCTTCGCACACTCTTACCGATTCCGAAGTGGAAGAGGCGAGCGGTGTGGTGCTTGCGGCGCTGGCCGAGCGCCTTTCGGCAAAACTGAGAGATTGAGCGATGGCATTGACCAAGGCAGAGATGGCTGAACACCTGTTCGAGGAACTCGGGCTCAACAAGCGCGAGGCCAAGGACATGGTGGAGATGTTCTTTGAAGAGATACGGTTGTCACTGGAGAGCGGCCGGCAGGTGAAGCTGTCGGGCTTCGGCAATTTCGACTTGCGCGAAAAAAGCCAGCGACCCGGACGTAATCCCAAGACCGGTGAAGAGATCCCGATCTGCGCACGTCGCGTAGTGACGTTTCGTCCGGGACAGAAACTCAAGGCACGAGTAGAGGCATATGCTGGATCCCAACAGCAGTAGCGTTGAATTACCGCCAATCCCGGGCAAGCGTTACTTCACCATCGGTGAGGTGAGCGACCTTTGTCAGGTCAAGCCGCACGTCTTGCGATATTGGGAACAGGAGTTCCCACAACTCAAGCCGGTGAAGCGACGCGGCAACCGCCGGTATTACCAGCGTCACGATGTGGAGATGATCCGCAGTATCCGGGGCCTGCTGTACGAGCAGGGGTTTACCATCGGTGGCGCGCGTCAGCAGCTCGCCGGCGATGGCCCCAAGCACGAAGAGCGCCCAAAGGCCGAATTGATCCGCCAGCTGCGCGGTGAACTCGAGGAAGTGCTCGCGATCCTTCGCTGATTTGGCCGGTTCGTTGACAAAAAAGCGCCACGTCCCTAGGATGCAGCGCTCTTTCCGGAGCGTAGCGCAGCTTGGTAGCGCACCACAATGGGGTTGTGGGGGTCGGGAGTTCGAATCTCCCCGCTCCGACCAATATAAAACAAAGGCTTAGGGTTAAAACCTAAGCCTTTTTATTTTGTTTTGGTCGGTCATAATTCACGTCTAATCCGACAGATGAGGCAGAGAATTGATTTGCACTGAATCAGGCGGTCACCAACGAGACTCGTCACAAAGAGGCGGTTTCCGGCGCGAATGCGACGATCTCAATGTAGGAAGCGATCAACTTTCACAAGAGCTACGAGGAATCGATCGCCCCAATCTCGGCGATTCGCAGGGTCGTGAATCAGCAGCGGCTAGGCTTTAAGCGCGGATATTGACTCCGGTTGCCGCAACTGCGAGATCATGGCCAACGCCACTGCCGCGGCGGACAAGCGGATCGGCGTCGATATCGAACTTGAGAAGGTGGGCGATATCGTCGAGGTCATGGGCTACGGCATGATGTCGACCCCCAGGGTCCTCGTGAATAACTAATAAATACAATAGCATAGGGAAAATATCCAAGTAGTTTCCGTTTTTTGCGGTTGACATTGAGCTACTACTCCTTCGCATTTTCCTACTGGTGTGGAGGGTGAACCAACTGAAGGATGGGTTCGGCGTTACCCAAGCATTTGACGCCGCTGTGGTCATACAGTCCCGTATCGCATCCACCATTCCTATGTCGCAATCCCCACAGAGACGGTCCTGAGACACGACGAAGCTGATGGGGCGCTATCGTGCAGAGTGGAGTTTTGGCCGATTGCCATATTTTCATGTTCGCACTATGAGCAGATCGACAGACTTCCAGAACGCCGAATCGACTGTGCGAAGCCGGAGCTGAATCGTGAGCCGTGTCGCATATCAAGCGATGGAATAGCAAGGTTGGTCATAGGGGTGCCGATACGCGAACCAAGCCACGGCACGCCTCGCTAAGAAGAGGTGTACTTGAACAATTGTTGCCAAGGACTGAATTCTATTATGTCGACTCCCAGCGCCTTCGAACAGCTTATGCTTGAGTACATCAATAGGGCCCGCCTCGACCCCCAAGGCGAGTTTGACCGCTTCATTGTCAGCACGGAACCTGTTCAGGCGATCGAGAGCAAGATCACCTCGGCGCTCAATTATTTCGGCGTCGACCTCAATCTTTATCAACAACAATTGGCGACCCTGACCCCTGTCGCACCTCTGGCCTGGAATTCGGCGTTGAACGTCGCGGCGACGGCCCACTCCCAGTTGATGATCGACCAGGATGCGCAGTCTCACCAGCTGTCCGGTGAGGCGGGGCTCGGCGCGCGAATCAGTGCCGCAGGGTACGATCATTGGAACTTTCTTGCCGAGAATATTTATGCATACACCCAGTCGCCGGCCTACGGCCACGCGGGTTTCTTTATTGATTGGGGTGGCGGCAACGGCGGCATGCAGAATCCGGCCGGGCACCGCATCAACATCATGCGGGAGAACCTGACGGAGGTCGGAATCGGCGTAGTCAACGATGCGAGTGGTTCGACCTCTGTTGGGCCCTATGTCGTGACACAGGATTTTGGCAGTCGTTGGGATTATGACGCGCAGTTCGTCGGTGTTGCATACGACGACAACGATGCCGATACATTTTACTCGATGGGTGAGGGCAGGGGCGGTGTTGTTGTGACCGTGACGCCGCTTGGTGGTGCTTCCAGTTCAACAGTTGCGCACAGTGCAGGCGGTTACCAGATCGAGGGTGTCATTGGCATCAATAACCTGACTTTCTCCGGTGGTGGGCTTTCCAGCAGCGCATCCGTCGATGTGGTCTTCTCTGGCGATAACGTAAAGGTCGATTTGGTTGACGGAACGCGGATCGAGTCATCGTCCAGCGCCATGCTCGGCGGCGGCTCAGTTGACCTCACGCTACTCGGCCAGCAATCACTCTGGGGTTATGGCAACGCATTGGGAAACAAGTTGATCGGCAACCTCGGGGATAATCTGCTGGATGGCTTGGATGGCGATGACAGCCTGTTGGGTAATGGCGGCGACGATATCCTTGTCGGAGGCGGTGGTGAAGACACCCTGTCGGGTGGAAACGGCCAGGATTCAGTCAAAGGGAATTCCGGCAACGACACGATTCATGGTGGTGAAGGGGATGACTGGTTGCACGGTGGTAAGCAGGACGACCTGCTGAGCGGAGACGCCGGTGCGGATACCGTGTCCGGCGGACAGGGCAACGACACGCTGAGTGGCGGTGATGCTGGCGATTCACTGTATGGAAATCAAGACGATGACTCCCTGCAGGGTGGAGACGGTGACGATTGGATGCATGGTGGAAAAGACGATGACTGGCTCGATGGAGGGCCGGGCAGCGACACTGTTAGTGGTGGAAAAGGCAACGATGTGCTGTTTGGCGGAGCAGGTGACGACGTACTTGCCGGCGGCCCCGGGCTGGACTATTTGAATGGCGGCGCGGGCAATGACATTTTCGATTTCAGTGCGCTGTCAGACTCGCCGAGTGGCGCAGGTAACAGGGATATCATCGTTGCCGGGTTTGACAACCCGGGTAGCCTCACTGGTGACATGATCGATGTCGCCGATATCGGATTGTTCGTGTTTCTCGGCAGCGCCAACTTCTCGGATCACGGCGAGGCGGAACTTCGTGTGACGGACGAGGGGGGGAATGCCCTGGTCCAGGGTGATCTCGACGGGGACGGTCTTGCCGATTTCGAGGTTGTGGTCGAAAACGTGTTGGCCAGCTCGTTTGGCGCTGACGACTTCTTCGGGTTGATCTAAACGTCTACGTGCAACATTCTTCATGACTGTAGACGCTTTGGCGCATCGGTATTGATTGCCCGGGGCGCACGTTGCCTGCTATTGCCGACATGTTATGTCGGTCAAGAAGCGATATGATTTCACATCCACCTGGACGCCGTTCGGCATTTGCGGTTTGCGTCATGGGGTTGATACTCGGTCGGTGGGGGCGCGACCCTTAAAATGATCAGCTGGCACCTCAACTCCCGAAGGTACCGCGCCGGACGGTGCGTCAAGAGAAATGAATAGCAAAAACTTCGATACTCACGCCGAAAGAATACGCAATATTCTGAACCGGTATGATCTCTTCTTCGTGTGTGGTGCGCCGAAATCTGGCACCACTTGGCTGCAAAAGGCATTGGACGCCCACCCGGAGTTGGTTTGTGCCGGGGAGGGGCATTTTGCGGACTCCTATCTTGATGGCATCAGTGATGTGCTCAAGTCTTACTATCGGCAACAGGAAGTCGTTGCACGGAATGTATACGAAGGCAATCCCTACTACCGGCATTCGCCCCGCAAAGACTTCGCTTTTTTGTCCATTTCATTCATCGCGAGTGCATTTGCCGGTCTCGATATCCCTGCGGGTACGCGCTTGGTTGGTGACAAGACCCCCGCCAATGTCGAGCACCTCGAGTTATTGCATTACCTTTTCCCGGATGCGAAGTTCGTCAATATTGTGCGCGATGGTCGAGATACACTTGTCTCAACTTTCAAGCACGTGGAGCGCGTAAATCGCACGAGGCAGTCGATCGATGATGTGGACGCTTTCTTGCTGGGGAAAACTGGTTATTACACGAGGCGGTGGACCAAGGCATTGAAGAACGCCAGCGCGTTTTCTGAAAAGTATCCTGGGATGCTGCATTTCGTTCGTTATGAAGACCTGAAGAAGGACTTTGCGGGTACATTCACCAATGTACTGGATTTTCTCGGTGTCCCGTCAACGTGCGAGGATCTTGCAAAATGCGAATCGGAGGCAAGTTTCGAACGGCTGTCAGGGGGGCGGGCCGTTGGGGAGGAGAATCCAGATGCATTTTTCCGTAAAGGAGTCGTCGGTGACTGGCATGCCACGCTGGAACCTCGCCACCTCGAAATTTTTTACGAGGTTGGAGCGGAATGGCTGACACGATTCGGTTACGAATTTGATCAGCATGACCCCATCGTAATCTCCAGCGATTGAGCTCGGGGGGTCAAGCATCCGGGCCTAGTGAAAGCAAATGGAATGGGCCTGTGACATCGGCAACATAGTAGGCTGCAATTTCAAGGGCTTGTTCGATTCTTTCTTTTGGCGGGCGGCCTTCCAGCGCCTTCATGGCGCCGAGTGCGACTGCGGCACCCGATCCGATGCAATCGAATCCATCCAGCATATCGCCGACGTGGAAGTCGTTGTTGATGGAGAACAGGCGACCGTGGTAGCCGATGAGGAACTGTCCGCCTTTCTCTTTGTTCTGCTCGATTGACGTGACGCCCTGACGCTTGAATGCGGCCCTGACGTTTTCAATGAAGCGATTGACCATGAAGCTGTCGTCTGTTTCATTCTTGTCCTGCTCGGGGATCTTCAGCGTATGTTGAAGTACCTGACCCATGCGAAAACTGCCGCAATAACCCATCAGAAACGGCCCACGACGAAAGATTTTCGGAAGATTGGTCGTGCGGATGAAGCGGTTTCCAGATGCGGCAGAATCAGCGCCCATGTAGACACGCTTTCTGTGTACGAGTGCAATCACGCAGGTCATATGTCACGTTCCTCTCGGTAAGATGCGGCATCAATGGTTGTGTAAAGGAGGTGCGTTAGCGTGGAATTCACGGTAGTTGGCAATCGAATCCGAGATGTTCGACAAAACGCACGTCGTCGCTGTCAAACGCGTCCAGACTGAACTGCTTAAATCGCCCAGTGCTTTCCGGTCTCTGCGGCAATTTGGCTAGCCTGGAAATGGCCTTTCTGGTGGCAGGTACATCGATAAAAGCGAGTAGTCGCGCGAGTTCCCGTTCCGGATCGACACATAGGCGGTCGAAGTTGAGCAACAGGAACTGGTTTGGTCGGCGTTCAAAAAAGTCGATGACTCGGAGGTTGGCAACATGCCAAAATCGCAACGACCAGAACGGACTGACTTCGAATCCATCCGGAAAGAACTGTTTGCCCCAGAGTTTCAATTGGTTCTGATTGTCGCTGTAGGCCATGTCGAGCCCATTGCGTACGAGGTGGATGTACTTAAGATCCGGCATGGTGGCCAATAAGCGATCGACTACGATATGGGTGTTTGGTTCTTTCCATCCCCACGGTGAAGGATTGGCGGTCGCCGAGGTTGCCAATAAAGTTTTCTTGCGTTCTTCCAGCCAGGCGACTGAATGGGGAGGGCGCGCGTGGCGGGCGAGATCCTGGACGATCAGTTCTTCGGATGTCGAAAACACCGAGCCACCGTGCATGGCCTTGGTGAATATGCCGCTAAACGTATCGACGTCGGATTGCCCCAGGCTGTAGGTTTCGACCCGGCGAAAAAGAAGGGAAAACCAGAGGTTGTCGTCCGCCTTGTTACGATCGCTGCCAAGGAAATAGCCGCAGTCCATCAAGATCTTTGCGATCAGTCGGGTTCCACTACCGCCAATTCCGCCGATTGCGACTGGAAAAAACATCCTGACGATCACTGATTGAAAGCCTTTGAATTGGTGATCATGATAGCTTCTTTCGTGCTATCCGGTCAGGTCGTTGGTGGATTCCGAGCCGATGCCTTTGGCGTTTGACCTTTGGTGGGCTGGTCGGCCTGTTCGCGTTCAAAACTTGGTGGCAGCTCGGTTGCCTATCGCGACCCGAATCAGTTCGGGATCGTGATTAGCCTTTGCACAGGTATAAGACGTGAGACGTGGAATTCGTTGTTGCACCAGCTACCTGGTGATGTCCGTGCTGCTGTGGAGTGGGTTCAGCGGGTCCCACGCCGCCGCTACGCTTGGCGGGCTCGAGTTTCCATTGCGCTGCAGTGACCACGTCGAATGCGTCGTGCAGAACCTGTTCGATCACGATCCGGGCCCTTCATTCAGCGACTATAATTGCGGTGCGCTGGGATATGACGGCCACGACGGCGTGGATATCCGGGTCGCAAATCTGTCTGTCATGGATGAAGGTGTGGCCGTGCTGGCCGCAGCACCGGGAGTTGTGCGGGCCGTGCGCAACGATATGCAGGATATCAATATCAAAGATGGCGGCCTTGGCGCGATCAAAGGTCACGAAGCGGGCAACGCCGTTGCTATACGCCATGGATCAGATTGGGAAACGCAATACAGTCACCTTCGAAGAGGCAGCGTACAGGTCAAGCCGGGTGACAGCGTCAAGGCAGGTGACGTTCTGGGATTGATTGGTCTTTCGGGAAGAACGGAATTTCCCCATCTGCATTTTGAAGTCCGGCATCGTGGCAAAGCTGTGGATCCGTTTGTCGGACCGATTGATGGGTTCCAGTGTGGTTCCGCGAAGTCGCCGATGTGGAGTGAGGGCGCAGGAAAAATATTGAAGTACCGTCCAACGGGTTTGCTGCAGACGGGGTTTGCAACGGACGTGCCGACGCGAAAAGCCGTCGAGTGGGGCGAGACTCTACCTGAGCCGGTGTCTTCATCAGCGCCAGCGATCGTTTTCTGGGTCGAGTTGTTCGGTGTGCAGCAGGGGGATATAGAGACCATTCAGCTGTTTGGACCTGACAACAAGACCGTCATCTCGGCCAGAACCCGTCAGGTGCCCGGCAACAAGGCACGCTGGTTGAGCTATGTCGGGCGAAAGCGACGCGGTGTTGGCTGGGATCCCGGTGTTTATCAGTCTCGCTACGAATTGATGCGTGTACATGCGGGAAAACGCGAGGTGATACTGGATCTTCGTCGAACCCTTGAGGTCGATTGAGCGTCGGTCCCTGGCCGGCTGGCACTATAGTATCGACGTAGTCCGAGTGTTTTGGAGTGATTTGAATCCTGTGTCATCTCTCAGATACGAATCGATGCCGCCATGTACCTGACTGTCGTGGTGGTTTTCTACCAAATGGCTAGGGAGGCTCCGCGCACTTTGTATTCATTGAGTCGCGACTTTCAGCGTGATCTCGATGGCGTGGAGTACGAAGTCCTGGCCCTGGATCACGGTTCTGATCCGGCTTTGGACGCATCTTTGGTGAAGGGGTTTGGTCGAAACTTCTCTTGTGTGCGGGTCAACTCGGCACCGAGGTCGCCGGTTCAGGCGGTGAATGAAGCGGTCCGGGCGGCACGCGGAAAGTTCGTCGCGATCAACATCGATGGTGCGCGGATTCTTTCACCGGGGTTGCTTTCAGGCGTCGTAAGTGCAACCCGGCTCTATCCTTCGGCATTTGTGCATACGCTTGGATTCCATTTGGGGCCCGGGCTGCAAAATGAAACCATGACCAAAGGTTATGACCAACAGGCCGAGGATGCCCTGTTGGCAGGCTCAAACTGGGAGGCGGATGGATATCGGTTGTTTGATGTTTCCGTGCTGGCGGCATCGAGCAGTGGAGGGTTTTTCTCCGATATCTCGGAGAGCAACTGTTTTGCGTTGCCGCGATCCGAGTTTTTGAATATGGGTGGCCTCCATCCTGGATTTCAGTCGCCCGGCGGCGGCATCAGCAATCTGGACTTTTTCAACCGCGCTTTGCAGAACCCATCGCTTGTCCCTGTGCGTCTGCTTGGTGAGGGTACATTCCATCAATTCCATGGTGGAGTTGCCGCGAATGCGCCTGCTGAGGTTCACCCATGGAGCAGGTTTAGGGCGGAATACGAATCCATCTACAAACACCCATGGACCATGATCAAAGACCAGGATCCAGTGTTTTTCGGGCGGATTCATCAAGCCGCGCGCCAGTTCATTTAGTGGCGCTCGAGGATATTGCGCTAAGGCTCCAGAGAATGGCCGGCTGAACCGAATTTGGCTAAGACGGCACGCAATGCGTTGTTGCTGCTATGAAAAATGCGTTTCATTTTTTTTCGTCCGTATTGACGTTGCTTTTCAACAGATCAGCCAATTGATCGAGATCCACGAATCGCAACAATTTTTCATGTGCCGCGCTGTTGCGCATCAGGAGTGTTGGTAGATTCTGGATTACCATCCGCGCCCGATCAATGACAAACTGTTGACCTGCTGCTAGGAAATCGCTCAGTTGGCAGCGCTCGCAAAACGACGAAAATTCTCGATAGTACCTATCAAGACTTATTTCATCTATCGAGAAACTCAAATAATCGAGAGCTGGTGAATGGGGAATGTAGCCATTTCGATTGGTCTTAAAGACAAACTCCTCGGTAAATGTGTCAGTCTGTCTGTTCCGCCGGCCTTTTCCTATCTGCGAAATATATTCGAGTACACTGCGAAAAGCGCGGTGCATAATGAAATAAGGTTTCAGTTCCGTTGAGTGGGTGGGAAGCTTTTCTGCTGGACCGGCGGTATTGGGGCTTCCGTCGGCCAGAAGGTAGGTGGCGCCCATGCATTGGACGTTGTGGACGCGGTGGTATTGCAGGCGCAACGAAGTGTCGAAGATTGATTTAACGTGTTTCGCGGGTTGAAGCTTGTTTGCCGGCGAAAATGGAGTTGAAAACAGTTGTTCGTCGAGTTTGTTCGCCCATTCGAAGGAAATGATATCCGGGAAACAGAGGCGGCTGACGCAGTCATGAATCGATGAGTTGAAATTTCTTGGTGTCCAAAACTCGTCGATATCAAGAAACAGAATGTGGGAGAATCCGTCAGCTCTCGATGATTCAAGAATCTGCGAATATGCCTCGAGTTGAAAAGTGTGATTTCGATCTAGGGAAAATATATAGTCTGCTTCGGTTAGTCGCACTGGGAATCTGCGTGAGATGTTGCTGACCAAGTCTCTGGTGGGATCGGTTGTGTTGTTAACATATATTTCGATCTCATCGAAACCGAAATATAAGTGATGGAATAGCCACGCAGGCAGATAGGCGGCCTCATCCTTCACTATTGCGGCAAGTTTTACTTTTAGTGGCTTCAAGGTCCCGGAGTGGTCATGTGCGGCGATGGGAAGAGTTTCTCACGAACTCCGCATAATCAAACAGCTCGAGCGGTTAGTGCTGTGTAGATATCCTCTGCCTGGTCGGTCAGGAATCCGGTGATGTCGCTGCAATGGTGCCTCAATTTGGGCTCAAAGAAGCCATGCTCTGGTGCAGGCAAGTTTAATCCGATCGTTTCGAATACGGATTGGACTTTCTCCAAATATTCCATTGGCAGCAGGTCAAAGCAAATCAGAGGAAAATCGTACGTATCGTGAAGTTCCAACAGTTTTTTGTTGTAGCGACACCACAGTGCGTTTCCATCACGCATGCTGATTCCCGGTGATCGCGCATTGAGTGAAGCGGCGACCGAAGTGGGATGCCGATACGTGCCAAGGAACCGCAGTTTGGGAACTTGTTCTTTCCACGCGGATATCGTGAAGCAGGTGCGAGGGTCTTTGAACGCCCAAGTCCGATCTGATGGATAAGTGTCGATGATTTCGCCGAGGGACTTCAAGCGCTCATTCGACCAGATACAATCGGCATCTGGCGGGTGGTCCCAAGTCGCTCCATTGTCGGAAAGCACCATGTCGTGCAGGTGCATGATGAGAAAATTTTCCTGATTCCCCTTCTTGTTGTGCGGGTTGTCCTTTGAGACTGCGCCAAGCCATACGCCCGCATCTTCCAACAGGCCGGTCAGACATGATGTCCCACTTCGATGCATGCCCAATACGGCGATGGCATCAGTTCTTCTTCGCTGCTCTTGCATGTTGAGAGGATAGTGTTGCAGTGTCACTTCACACCGAGTGCTTCATGCTTGGCGGTGTCGATTTGCGTAGAGACTCAAGCCGTGTTTGCAGGTGCTCCGCGTCATCGGCCAGTTCTGGAAACAGGCGAATGAAACGCTTGAACTGAGCCAGGATCGTATCGAGGGCCTGGATGTGCTGTTGTCGAGATAGCAGTCCGAAAGCGAACGCGTCTTCGGCAAGTGGTAACCAACTCTTGATCGAATGCACGAGCCGGGAATTGGTGTCAGGGTTTGACAGTTGTTCGGGATGCATGCGCATGGCACTCAGCACTTCGGGCAGTACAACAGTTCGACCAAGGAATGTCAGGTCGAGAATGATCGTCATGTCGATCAGACCGAAATACTGCTCGGGTGCGCCAGTGTGAAAGAAATAAGGGCCCAGACCACACGGCAAAGATCTGCGCCTGAACATGCAAGTGGTTAACGGACCAATCGGGTTACGCGCGGACATCAGCATGGGCGGTGCGGCTCCGCCCGGTGACGATACGATTGTTCGATCCGTTTCCATCCTGCGGACTTGGATTTCCTCTCCGGCTTCGTTGATGAGGCGGTACCAGCCGGAAACCAGGGTTGCATCGGGGTACTTGGCGAATGCTGCAACCATCTTCTCTACGCAGTCGGGCAGTAGCAGGTCATCATCGAGCAGAAACTTAATGAATTCTCCGTTGGCGATCCGGATGCATTGACGGAAATTGGAGTAGACGCCAGGCACCGGGTTACGCTGATAAGCGATTTCTGGAAGTTCATCCACCAATGTTCTTACCTGCTCGTCAGGACATTGATCACTCACCATGATTTCTATCGCCGGGTAGTCTTGTGCAAGGGCAGAAGCGATCGCTTCGCGAAGATACCGAGCTTTGTAGGCCGGGATTACGATGCTAACCAAGGGGTGCGACACTTTATTGATTCCCTGGTCGATGGTGGTACTTGGCCAAATCGATCACATCGAGCAGTTGTTCTCCGGAAACGTAGCGCGCCACCTGTTGTTCGAAGAAGCGTTCGACTCCGGCGTTGCGTGCAGGATGATGAGAGGCGATGTGTGGGGTAATGAACAGCCGCGGTGCTCGCCAAAGTGGATGATTGGCAGGCAAAGGCTCGTGCTCGACCACGTCCAATCCCGCACCGGCCAGGTGTCCACCTTGCAAGGCTTCCAATAGGGCCTGCGTATCCAGGGTCTCACCCCGGCCGACGTTGACCAAAACCGCGTGCGGCGGCAGTGCGGCAATAGCGGCTTTGTTGAACAATCCGCTCGTCTCCGGGGTATTGGGCAGCGCCAGAAAACACCAGTCGGCATCGTTAAGCGCAACGCGCCAGGCTTGGTCGGTAACCACATTTGCACAATCGCTCTTCTCTCCCGGATGATCGCGCCTTCTGGCACATGTCACTTCGATGTCCTGGGCACGAAGACGGGAGGCGATCGCACGGCCAATGGCCCCCATCCCCAGGACCACTGCTCTTCGTGGCAAGGGTGCGAAAGGGAGTTGCTGGCACCAGGTCGCTGAAACCTGTCGAACAAGGGCTGAAGGAAGTGCGCGCGTGATAGACCACGCCATTGCGACGGCATGCGCGGCAACGGTTTGTGCATCCAGCGTGGAGCGACTGAGTATGACGCCGCGCTGCGCGATGTCGACCAGAGGAAGCCGATCGACGCCCTGCGCCGACGTTTGTATCCATCGCAGATTCTTTGCATGGGGCAGACATTGCCGCAGGAAGCGATGGCCAAGGATCACTTCGGCCTGTTGCGATGCCTCGATGGCTTGGATTTCCGTATCCACTGCAATGACTTCCAATCCCGGTGCGAGTCCGCGCAAGCGTTCGACGTGGGGCATGCTCGGGGGAGAGAGGCTGTACATCAATACGATGCGCACGACTTCAAAACTCGATGAGGCGCCGCAGGTCGGAAAACAATCTGCAGCGATCTGACTCTACGGCCGCCGGTCCACGAAAGTGACAGGCGCGCCATGCGGCACGCAGGGCATTGATTTCCTCGGGCATGTCACGATCCTGGATCTCACGGCGGAAGCTGCGGCGCAGAAAAGTCAACGCGGCTCCCATTCGTGCCAACTCCTGGAGAACCTGGGTGAAGCGGATCGGGTGACCGCCACCGACTACTGTTGCCCCAGCGAATCCAACGTCACGACCGGAAAGAGTTTCGAATATCGATTCGACGGTTCCGTCAACGAGTGCCTGCCACATTGATGCGGCACCACGGGACAGCATGAGATCGTGCAGACCGATATAAGCGGCATCCCAGGGAAGCCGTGCCATAGAAGCGAGATCATTTACGAGATCTTGGGTCTCAATCTGCACAATCGTTTTGGCGCGTCCGTCAATCAGATCGAGAAAGTGAGCCACATCGGCAGCTGTGCGGGCCATCGGTAGCATGATGCCGTTCGCGCCATTTGCCAGTGCGAGCTCGATCTCGGATGCGGCTTCATGTTCGATACCGTTGATGCGCACGGTTATTGGAAGTGCGACAGACCCCGACAAGCGTGCCAAGTCATCGACCGTATCGGCATTGATCTCCATATCCTGGCCGCGCTGGCGGTCGGTTTTGCCTTTGGTTTCCCAATCCACGATGAAGCCATCGACACCGGATGATGCAGCCGCAACTGCAAATTCGGTATCCGTAGTGAACAGCAGGAGATCTAGGTGGGGTTGAATCACAGACTGACAATTCTCCGTGGAGCGATCGCTCTGCCTGATGGATGCCGGTTGAGGCCGTTCGCTTTAGATAAACTATCCCTGCGAAGGTTGCTGGATCACTTCGCCCTGTCGCTAGCCTTTTTCGCTGGTTTGTCGGCCGAGCCCCCAATATCGCTTGCTGGCTTTTTGGCCTTGGTCTGGCGCTTGGAATCCATTCGCGCAGCAGATTTTTTTGCAAGATCCTCGATCATTTTCATCTGCTTGTTCAAGCAAAATGTCAATGAGTAACGCTGAACAATAGTTTGCCGCGCTGCCTTGCGAATGCGCTGCATCCTGTCGGGATCATTGAGAACAGCGTCGACGCGATCAGCGATCTCCATCGGTGCAAAGAAATTGACGAGGAAGCCGTTGTGCCCGTCCTTGATCACCTCTTCCACGGGCGGAGTGCGCGAGCCAACTACCAAACAGCCGGCTGCCATGGCTTCCATCATCGACCAAGAAAGCACAAACGGGTAGGTGAGGTAAACGTGCACCGCCGAGATCTGCAGTACCTGGAGATACCGCGCATACGGCACCTTGCCGAGAAAATGAATTCGCGACAGATCCAGGTCGAGTTCCTCGACAACATGTTCGCGGTAGCTCTTACCGTCCTGGCGTTTCGAACCATAACTCACGTCGTCGCCGCCGACGACGAGGATGTGGGTGTTTGGTCGTCGCTTCAGGATAAGCTCCGCCGCTTGCATAAAAGTGGGAAACCCGCGGTAGGGTTCGAGATTTCGTGCAACGTAAGTTACCACTTCGTCGCCCGCCTTCAGTCGCAAACCTTCCCGCAGTGTACCGGTCGCTTCCGGATTGGGGCGCACCTTTTCGACGTCGACACCGTCATGGATGACGGCGATCTTGGATCGGTATTCCTTTGGATGTTGCTGCCACTGCCACCGTGTCGGACTTAGGCCACGGTCTGCCGTCTGAAGATTGAGCAGATGCAGCCCGTTGCGGGTGAACAGTCGGCACGCATCATCGTGAGTAGGTTGCTTGTTTGGGTCGAAATCGACGTCACTGCCAAAGGCATGGTAGAACCACTCGAAATAGCCGAGCAATTGCGTGTGCGGCCAAACTGTTTTGACATAAAGACCTTCACCCCAGCCCATGTGGGCCACGACAACATCCGGATAAAAGCCCTCTTCTTTCAGCTTCAGCGCAACGCGCACCACACCCTGCCCGTTGAGTACGCCTTCTTCCATCAGGCGTAGATATCGATGCGTCGATTGGGAAACCTTGCGGCCAGGCTTATATTCCACCTTACGTACATTGGGCACGTCAGGCTTGCCAGGGTGTGAGATGAAAACGACTTCGTGGCGCTTGTCAGCGGCGATGTGAGGAGCCAAATGCTTGAACTGCCCTGGGCAGTTCTGATGGATGAATAGAATCTTCACTCTTCCAACAGGCCTCGACGGAGGGCACTCTCAATCGGTTTCAGCAGGTAGGTGAGGGCGGTTTGTTCCCCGGTCAGCAGGTAGACTTCGGCCGGCATACCGGGATACAGCAATAAGTCGCCCGTGTGCTCCGGGTCGATCTCTACGCGCACACTGTAAAAAGGAATGCCGCTCGATTCGTCGATAAAGCTGTCGGCCGACACCCGGGTCACAGTGCCGGGCAACACGGGTGTGTTGCGAGAGTTGAAGGCTGTCAAGCGAACTTCCGCAGTCAGGCCAACGTGAACGACGTCGATATCTTGCGGACGCACCTTGGCTTCAATAACCAATGCATCGCCAATCGGCACGATGCCGAGGATGTTGTTGCCGCCTCGAATTACGCCACCGATGGTGTGGACGCTCAGGCCAACCACGGTGCCATCCTGCGGGGCGCGTATATCCGTTCGTTCCAGCGCATCTTTCGCAGCACTCAATCTTTCCCGAGTGTCGAAAATCTCGCTTTGGACGCTTTGCAGCTCTTTGTCGATCTCTTCCCGACGCTTCCTGCGTACGTCGATGATGCGAAGCCCTACCTCCCCGATACGTTCTTCAACCTGGGCAATCGATGAACGATGGGCGCCGAGTTGGCCCTGGAGTCGGGCCATTGATCGCTTGAGTTCGAGAAACCGCGGTTTCTCATAGACCCCTTTCTTGTAGAGGGTTTCGACGGCGTCCTTTTCTTCTTTGATAGTGTTCAATTGCGTCTGGGTCGATACGATCTGTGTCTTCAATCCGGCGATCTGTTCGTTGTATTGGGGGATCCTTTGCTCCAGCACCCCGATTTCACCTTCAATTGCCTCGCGCCGTGATTTGAAGACTTCTTTTTCACCCGCGATCAGGCGAGATACTCTCTCATCGTCCTGACGGTTCAAGAGGTCTTTTGGAAAAGGGATCTCTTCTAGTGCACCCTGTTCGGCTTCCAATCTGGCAAGTCGTGCACCCATCCGGTCCAGTTTGTCTTGCAGCACTTGTACGCCCGCACGTTGCCTGGTGTCATCGAGGCGAATCAAGACCTGGTCCTGCTGTACCCGATCGCCTTCTTTGACCAGTATCTCCTTTATGATGCCGCCCTCAAGGTGCTGGATGGTCTTGCGTTCCGAAGACACCTTCACAACACCGGTTGCGACTGCAGCACTCTGCAATGGTGCCAATGCCGCCCAGGCCCCCAAACCGCCAAAACCGATCACGATGACAAGAAAGCCCCAAGCGATTAGACGCCTCCTACGAGCATCGAGCGCTGGCAGGTAGTCTGCGATCGGTGCGATTTCGATGCGCGGTTGTTCGACTTCACCAATATTGTCGGCAGCTGGCGTGCTCATTTGCCCTCACCTTTACTGGCCAATCTCTCAGCTCTGACGATGCTGCTTTCAATCGTGACGGGTGCAGGCTTCGGTTTGACGTTGCTCGCCATTGCCTTTTCCTTATCACGGGTGGGTCGGGGTTTTGGCTCGAGAATCTGTCGTTTTGGTACTGTGACTTTTTCACGCGCGATCGGACGGTCGTCGTTCCCATTCTGTCGGGGTGCGGAGATGCTTTGCTCTTTTCCCGGGCTGCCGGCCGGTCTGGACGATGGCTTATCGGGTTCACTTGTATTGTTGTTACGCCTGGATCCGCCGTTGCCACCTTGAGCGGCGCGAGCGACGTCCGGATCATTGGGCTTTCGGTCCTGCGGGCCTGCAGGTTGACGCATTCTTTTGGGGGCATCCGCCTGTCTTGCCCCCGGTATTTGCTGGTGTGGGCTTTCTTGCGGCAGTGCGCCTTGCCGCATCCGCGCCATGACATCCGCGCTCGGGCCATAGAGCTCCACTATGCCGTCCTTCAGGACCAGCAACTGATCCGATGCCTGGAGTACGCTGGGGCGGTGGGTGACTACCACGATAGTAGTGCCGCGCTTCTTGGCGGCATCAAGTGCTCTACTCAGGGCGTCTTCGCTCACGGCGTCAAGATTCGAGTTGGGCTCGTCGAGGACGAGCAGGACAGGATCGCCGTAAAATGCCCGTGCCAGTCCAATGTGCTGGCGCTGTCCGGCAGAGAGGAAGCGGCCGGCTTCGCCGATATCGCTATCGTAGCCCTCCGGCAGCCCCAGTATCATCTCGTGAACGCCGGCGTTCTTGGCCGCAGCGACAACGTCATCCGGGTTGCTGTCCGTAGCCATCCGGGCGATGTTTTCACGAACGGTCCCTGGGAACAGCTGAATATCCTGCGGCAGATAACCGATGTGGCGTCCGAGATCGTCCGGATGCCACGCGGCAAGTTCGGCGCCATCCAGTCGGGCACCGGCGCCCCCACGCGGTGATGTGATTCCGACGAGGACCTTGGCCAAGGTCGTCTTCCCGGCTCCGCTGGGGCCGATAACGCCGAGGAACTGGCCTGAACTCAGACTGAGACTCACGCCTTTGAGAATCAGGCGCTCACTCTTCGGCGCCATTACCACGACGCGTTCCAGTTCGACACGCCCAGTTGGTTTGGGCAGGGTCATGCGGTCCCGGTATTGGGCAAAGCGCTCAGAAGAAAAGAGTGTCTGCAGACGACCGTAGGCAGCCTTGGCGCCAACCAAGTTTTTCCAGGTGCCGATCGCAGACTCGACTGGAGCGAGTGCCCGGCCCATGAGAATTGACGCGGCAATAATGGAACCCGCAAGAATTTCACCTTCTATATAAAGGTATGAACCAACCCCAAATAGCCCGATTTGCAGTGTGAAACGAATGAACTTGGCCAGTGAACTCGCTGCGGTCGCTTTGTCCGCTGCCTCCGACAAGGCGGAAACCCCTTCGCCAGTCTGTGTGCGCCAGCGGTTCAACACGGTGGGCATCATGCCCATCGCTTCGATGGCATCGGCGTTGCGGACGAACTCCTCGACACGTGCCTGGTTCTTATAGCTATGAGCCGCTATCGCTTTAAGGGGTTTCCGCGAACCAATCTCGTTGATAACAGCAATCAGGAACAACACCGAGGCGCCGATCAGCGACAAGGTTCCGAGTAAGGGGTGAAGAATGTAGATGGCCAGGACGTAAATCGGGGCAAACGGTGCATCGAAAAGCGCGAATATGCTTTGTCCTGATAAAAAGCCCCGCACCTCGCCGGCATCGCGCAGTGGCTGAGTGTCCCGACTGCCAGTACCTGCGGCATTGCGTACGACCGCTTCCAAGACCTGGGGTGTCATTGCCGCATCCAGTCCCATACCCACCCGGACCATGACGCGGGACCGGATGATGTCGAGAAGTGCCTGGATGAACAACCCGATGACTGCGGCGATCGTCAGCAATATCAGTGTCTCCTCGCTCTTGCTCGTCAAGACACGGGTGAACACGGAAAGCATGTATAGCGGCAGGACCAGGACCAACAGGTTGAAAAAGAAGCTGAAGACTCCGACCGATATGAAGGCGCCGCGGAACCGGCCAAGTAGCTGGGAAAGCTCGTGATGGTTGCTCATTATGGTAGGTGGTCTTGCTGTGAAATTATTGGGTTGACCCCGTTCTGCTGGTTTCGGCAGCTTGGGCTAATTCTTAAGCAGCGGCCGGGCGCAGGCAACTGCGAATACAATATACCCAGAAAAAGAAGAGCACGGACAGATGCCCGTGCTCTTCATTCCATCGCGTCATTCCATGACGCTATCCGCTACATCTTAACTGATGACGTAGTCGTGCCCATAATCACAGCAATCCCACTCCGGATTGTAGTGCTTGTTCACGTCGTTGACTTCAACGTTGTAGTTGGCTTTGACCAAGTCTTCCAGACTGTTGATCTTGCCCTGGCCGGAGCCAATACCCTGCAGGATGATGATGTCCTCGTTCGGAGTACGTGCATCGTCCGGGTTCGGGCTGAAGTCGCGGTCGAAGCCCTGCGAGTCAAACCAGATCGCCACGTCGGTACCGGTCGGGCCAACTTCACGCACGATGACGTACTTGTCGAGATCGGCAGCCGTGTCGATGCTGTGGTCGTAGAAGCCGAAGCCATCAACCAGCATCTCCCCTTCGCGAACCACCATTTCATCGCCTTGGTGCTGGTCGTGACGATTGAACTCCAGGCTGTCGACGTTGAACACCAGGGTGTCGTTTTCGTCGAGGTAGTAGCCTTTCGTGAAGTCGGTCACGACGTCAACGCTGTCTTCGTTCTTGGAATCCATCCAGCTCTGGTACTTACCGAGGTAGAAGTTCTTGCTGGTGAATACGTCGAACTCGAAGCGGTCGTTGCCTTCGCCACCGGTCAGGGTGTCAGAGCCGGCACCGCCGTTCAGGCGGTCGTAGCCGTCGTCGCCAGACATCAGGTCACGACCGTCACCACCGAACATGGTGTCGTCCTGCAGACCGCCGGACATGGTGTCGAGGTCGTCGCCACCGTACATCCAGTCGTTGCCGTTCTCACCTGACAGGGTGTCTTTGCCGTCGCCGGCGCAGATGGTGTCGTTGGCTTCGCCGCCGAACAGCAGGTCGTCGTTGTTTCCGCCATGGATGGTGTCTTCGCCGTCGTCACCGTAGATGGTGTCTTCGCCGTCGTCGCCATCCATGTAGTCATCGCCGTCGCTACCGTTCATCAGGTCATCGTCGTTGCCGCCATCCATGACGTCGTCGCCTTTGCCGCCATCCATGGTGTCGTCGCCGTCACCGCCCTTCAGGGTGTCTTGTTCCTTACCACCATGCATCCAGTCGTCGCCGGAACCGCCGTTGAGGTAGTCGTCACCGGTATTGCCTTTGAGCATGTCATCGCCTTCACCGCCGTCGAGGTGGTCGTCGCCATCGTCACCGGTCAGGTCGTCGTTGCCTTCAGCGCCGATCAGGGTATCGTCGTTGGTACCACCGCTGATGGTATCGTTGTCGTTACCACCGTTCAGGTAGTCACGGTCTGCGTTACCTTCGATCAGGTCGTTATCATCGCCACCAAAAATGGTGTCGTTACCCGAGCCACCGAACAGGGTGTCATCACCGCCGTTTTCCTCGATGTAGTCGTCACCCTTGCCACCGTGCGCCCAGTCATTACCCGACTCTTCCGAACCCCACAGAATGGTGTCGTCGCCGGTGTTGCCGAACATGACGTCATCGCCGGCACCGCCGATGATGGTGTCGTTACCGGATTCGCCACGGATGGTGTCAGCACCGCTGCCGCCGTCCATGTAGTCGGAGCCCGAGCCACCATTGATGGTGTCGTCGCCGCCACCGCCTTTGATGTTGTCGTCGTCGCCTTCACCCTTCAGGGTGTCGTTGCCCGCGCCGCCGTCCATCGTGTCGAGACCAGCGCCGCCAGCGGCGACATCGTTACCGCTACCGCCATTGATTTTGTCATTGCCGGAACCGCCGGCCAGGTTGTCGTCGCCACTGCCGCCGTCGATGTTGTCGTCGCCGGTACCGCCGTCGACGGTATCGTTGCCGTCATCGCCAGTCAGCACGTCATCGCCAGAGTCGCCGTTGACGATATCGTTACCGGCACCACCCATGACAGTATCGTCACCGGGGCCGCCAGAAACGGTGTCGTCACCGCCGTTCATCATGATGAAATCGTTGCCTTCGGCACCATTTGCGGCCTCAGCGACGTCGTCGCCCCACATGATGTCGTCGAAAGGCGTCCAAGTTAGATTCGCCATGTGTGATTCTCCTTTTTTTGATCACATTTCAGATTGAATGCGGCGGAGCCCTAGGCAGCGCCGCCAGGCATCAACCATGAAGCAGGTTATGTGCCATGTCTTTAACATACTGAAAAATATGTAAAAAAAATATACTCACTCCCTCTGTTGTAAAGAAAAGCGACAGTTGCTGCGTGGCGATAGCGGCGGGGAGGGTCGGATTCTCCCGCCGACCCGTACAGTGCTTCGACGACCGCGGATTTCGGTTGTGTCGGGAGTTTGCCGGTCGACTGGCAGGTACCGTCTGCCCGAGTGCGCATGGTCGCGGGTTCGTAGAATCGACGGATCCGATAGTTAACTTAATTTTAATGAATAAAAACAATAATGTGAACTACATACCTGAGTAATCTTATTGGATGGTTTGGTGGGCGTTTCTGGGTGCCGGGCCAACCGATTCCGGGTTGTTGCAATCGTGCTGCGGGTAATTTCCCATCGGAAATCGGCAAAGACGGAGCGTGGGTCGCCAAACTATGGCCGACTTCGCCCGAAGGCGACCGCCATATTTCGCAAATAAGTCGCAAGATCTGACCGCACCAAGGTGTGTGGCGCCTCCGCGGTCGGCTAGTTTTCGTCAATCTGTAAAGAAATTGGACGGTTGGTTGAGATGAACCGCAAAGGTAGCGTCTCCTGGGCCCTGATCGCCCTCCGGAGGAGTCGCGACCAGAATCATGCGGTGCGCGCGGACCGGGGTACTGGCAGCGTAGGACTGGATTGCGGCCGTGTTTCCTGTTACCGATCCGCCGATGATAAATTTGCGGCATGACGTCATTTTATTTCGTTCTTCAGGAGTGGGGCACGTGCGTTCGACCGTTTCAGCGAAAGCCATGCGGGCGCGTCGGCAGGTAGACCCGAACGTCACGATGGTGCGCTGGGTTCTGCGGCGTATGACCAAGGGCGAGCGTGATCCGCCAGGCGTTCGTGCGGCTACACAACTGGCGAACCTGCATAAATTGCTTGCGCATGCGCAGCGCGAAGTGCCTTTCTACGCGGAAAGATTGAGATCAGCAGGATTTCGAGCCGATCGGCCCCTTACGGAGGAGATCTGGCAGAAGCTACCGATCGTCAGGCGCGGGGACGTGCAGCGAGACCAGGATTCGCTGACCGCCCGTAATGTACCCGGCGGTCACGGTCCGGTGCGCGAGAGCGTCACCACGGGATCGACTGGTACGCCGTTGCGCGTGTTGAAGACCGGTCTGTCGGGATGCTACTGGGATGCCATCACGGCGCGTGAAATGCTCTGGCATCGCCGCGATCGCTCACTGCCCTGGCATAGCATCCGATACATGGACAGCAAGTCCGCGATTTATCCGTCGGGTCTCAAAGCTTCGTCGTGGGGGCGCGTTGCGAATATTCTCGGGGAAACCGGTCCCGGCTATGGCCTGCATATCACGACCGACCCCTCCGACCAAGTCGAGTGGTTGCTGCGCAAGCCGCCGAGCTATCTGTTGACTTACCCATCAAACCTCAAGGATCTGCTCCAGATTACGCGTTCGCTCGACCGGCCATTTCCAACACTCCGTCAAATCGTCACGGTCGGAGAATCGCTCGCAGAGGGCCTGCGTGAGCAATGTCTCGACCAGTGGGGCGCGCGAATTTGTGACATCTACAGCGCCTCGGAGGTCGGTTATATCGCCATTCAGGCGCCGAACGCTGATCATTACCTGGTGCCTGACGAGGTGATACGGGTTGAACTCGTCGATGATGAGGGCAAACCGGTGCCCGTGGGTGAAAGTGGCAGAGTCATTGTTACGCCTTTACATAGTTTCGCGATGCCCTTGATTCGCTATGAGGTGGGCGACTATGCAACGCGCGGAGGCACGTCTCCGTGTGGGCGGACATTGCCTGTCATAGACCGGATCAACGGCAGAGTGAGGAACATGCTGACCTACCCGGATGGAACTCGAAGTTGGCCTCTATTTCCCTCGTACGGTTTTCGTGATCTCGCACCTGTGCGGCAGTTTCGGGTGATTCAGGAGACCAGGGAGCGGCTGATTCTGGAGGTGGCCAGCGACAGGGTGCTCAGTGAGTCGGAGCGGACGGTGCTGATAGACGCACTAAGGAGCAGTGTAGGGTACCCTTTCAGCGTCACCTTGACGGAGCACGATCGGCTTGAGCGTGGGGCTGGTGGAAAGTATGAGGATTTTCGCAGCGAATTGCCTCCGCGCTGAGCCCTTAACAAGCAAAGCGAGGGATGCTCAGTTGCTCGAGTTCCGATGAATTGATGATGTCGATAGCTTGGTCGATCCAAGGTTCATACCAGTAATTTACCCGTACTTCGAAGTCGTCTCGCAAGTCTTCGAACATCTTCTTGGCGAGAGCGTGATTCGTTAATGTTCCGGCACGGTTGCCGCATTTTGCCGAAACGGCCGTGAGGGCGATTTGGGCATTGAGGCGCTCAACCGGGTAATGTGGGTGCTGGCTGTTTGCCGCCAGCGACAACCAGTGCTCGGCCTCGTCTAGGTTATCTTCTCGCAGTGCCGCATAGCCTGCGAACCAGGGGTAGCGGGGCACGGTTGGTTCCGTTTTCATCGCCAGTAACAGGAGATTTCGGTAGGTTTCTCGCTTCCAGGCGTTCTTCCTTGCCTCCGGGTGGTGTTCCAGGATCACGGCGTCCGACCATTGTGCTGTCGCACCGTGACGACGTAAAGATGGCTGCACATTCTCGTGGATAAGTCCGACCTTGTTGAAGCCACGGCGAAACAGAATGCATTTGTAATCGTCGAATGAATCTGCATTTTCGACGAGGTTGCGCCAGCACAAGAATATTCCGCCGATTCCTGCTGCAGGGCGGCTCTTGCGTAAAAGTCGAAGACCTGCGGGGTCGAGTCGCTCGTCAGCGTCCAAGGTCAGGCACCAAGGCGTTTTCAGCATTGCCAGCCCATGATTTCGCAGGCGCGCGTAACCACCGAATTGATCGTGATCCAACTTGGCTGCGATCGGTTCAATACGAAGTCGTTCACGCAACAAGTCCTGGGTCCCGTCGGTGGAGCCTGTGTCCAGCACGATGACTTGTGCAAACTGGTCCAATATCGGCACCAGTGCACCTTCGATACGCAGGGCCTCGTTCTTGACTAGCATCACAACCCCGATGTCCATTCAGTCAATCTTCCTTAGATCGCAGACTGGACCAGGTGGCTTGGGTCGTTGACTTTGCGCCATCCGGAGTCTGGAGGTTGCAGTGTCTGAGAACTTGGCAATTGATGGCTTGCACGAACAACCGCATTTTCTTGAGTGAATGTTTCCGTCTTGCAGTTTAACGGCGGTTGTGGCGGGGACTTGCCCACCTCACGGCCATTTCTTTGTATCGAACCAGTCGCGCGCCATCTGCGGGACCGTCTGACCTGGCGGCAACCCCAATGCGAAACGTCGGAATCGCCGTGCCCCACCAGTTCGCGGGGCATACCTGTATTGCGTCGATTATTGTCTTTTCTTTTCGAATGAGCGTGCGCGTAATGGGGATTGTTTAGTGTAAGCGTTCTTTTACATTCTGATATCTTGGCATGCTGAAAAAAAAATAACCAATTGATATTAAAGATAAAAAAAATATGGCGCGTAATTTGCATCTTTGTAGTTTAACGCAGACGCGACGCGCAATTCGGCGCATGCGGCCCAAGCTATATGACACAGTCTTGGACACCTTTTAGCGACTTAATTGTTGCGGCTTTTGGGGACGACACCATCGTTGGTGGCGTCGCTGATCGCACCATATTTTCCCTTGTAGGTCGAGACCCGATCCTGGTTGACGTTGACGCTGGCGCCGATGCAGTGAGCGGCGATCCCGATGAATACCTGGTCCGGAGCCGTATTGACGCTGACTTCAGCGACGCAGAGCTCGACAGCGGTACGACGGAAGATAAGGGGGGAGATGGCCAGGCCATCGGTGGTGCTGACGAAGATGGCTTCTTTCTCGCACGTCTCAATGCCTGGACAAGCGAAATGCCCGGGCGCGATGCGATCGATGTGTGGCTGGGTAATGACACGATTGCGGATGTTGCGGTGGGGGGCGCAGTTCGTGGCGGTCCTGGCGGCGATGTGCTGGATGGTGGTGAGGGCGACGATACGCTGGACGGTGGTGCCGGCGAAGATACTGTCCATGGCATGTCGGGCGATGATTTGGTCTTTGGTGGGTCGGAAAACGACATTCTGTTTGGCGGTGAAGGCAACGACATTATCGGTGCCGGTACTGCAGAATCCGGGAACGACTGGGTAGACGCTGGAAAAGGCGACGACTTCGTCTTGGACAATGGTGGCGACGACACTTTGTATGGCGGGTCTGGCAATGACACGGTATACGGAGGCGACTGCAACGACTGGGTATTAGGAGGCTCAGGAGATGACAGCCTCTATGGTGGCAATGGCGACGATACCTTGTCGGGGGGCTCCGGTGACGATGCGCTGAGTGGTGAAGACGGTCTGGATGTTCTGCTGGGGGGCGACGGAGATGACTGGATGCTCGGCGGCGATGGAGCGGATGCGTTGTATGGAAACGCTGGATCGGACATTGTTGCTGGTGGCGGCGGGGCAGATTGGATCCATGGCGGAGATGGCGGGGACCTAGTGCTGGGCGGGGCCGGCAACGACACGCTGTTTGGCGGCAGTGGCAGTGACGTGGCGGTGGGTGGTTTAGGCAATGATCTGTTGGAAGGCGGCGACGGTAACGATCTGCTGATTGGTGGGTACGGCGAAGATACCATTCACGGTGATGATGGAGAGGATACGCTGAATGGCGGTGGCAACGATGATCGGCTTTATGGTGGCGAAGCCAACGATGTTCTGTTCGGCGGCGAAAGCCAGGATACGCTGGAAGGTGACAACGGCAATGACTGGCTTGAGGGTGGCGCAGGCAATGACATTCTAATCGGTGGTTTGCAGGACGACACCCTGCGGGCCGGAGAGGGTCGTGATCTGCTGATAGGCGGCGATGGTTGGGACGAAGTGGCTGGCCAGGAGGGCTCTGATACCCTGATCGGCGGTTCGGGAAACGACCGGTTTGTTTTCGATGTGACAGTAGCGGATTCAACATCTCCGGACGGTAGTGTCAGAAACAAGAGCTGGCTCGATAGCGATGCGGAGACGTTTTCCGTAGACGTGGTAACGGATTTCACTGTCGGTTATGTGAACGATGACGACACGTTGGTTTTCCGCTTGGCGGGAGATGGCGCTAACCGCATCCACAGCGCCGCGCAATTGGATGACTATGTCACCGTGCGTGAGTTTGGGCACGATGTCGTCATTTTTTTCGACAAGGATGGTTTGGACAACGACCCCCGAGCACCCTTGGAGGACGTCATTGTGTTTGCCGGTGTTGGTTCCGGGAGCGGTCTCATCGATAGCCTGCAAGCACTTGTTCAGGCTCATTGGAATGTCGAAGTGGTATCCGATCTGGTTTGATGGCGTGTTGTAGGGTGGTTACTGATCGGTGTCCCGGAGGGCCGCCATTACTTCCATTTTTCTGGCAAAATGCCCCAATTGGTCGGTTGATTCCCTATCGCGTGGCCGGCTCCTGATTTCTTGCCAGTGAATTCTCAATGCGAGCGTGGTCTCGAATTTTTCGCAGCGCCAGCAGTCCGGAACTCGATACGGACAAGACCGGGCAACGTCAGCTTGACCCGGTTCTACGGGGTCGGGTAGATGTCTGACCGAATTCCAGCGTGGCTGAAGCACGGTGTCCGGACGACGTTCGAACCACTTGAGATTGGTGAGTGTTCCGTGTCACTGGATGTGAGCAGGCGGGGAATAGCGCCATTTTGGCGTGGCTGGTGGTTAATTGACGTCGCGGTCAGTGGCGGTGGGGACCCCACATACATTGAGATCGAATTGCGTGGCGACGTCACGAAAGGACGGAAAACTGTGGCCAAGGTGCCCATTTCGTCAGGGCGTTCCAACAAGCGGCTTGTCTATGCCGATTGGCGTTTGAAAGAGATCGTAATTCAACCGAGCGCGAATGGCGGGCTTTTCTCCGTCCAGCGACTTACGATTGCGCCGGCGCTGCATTCGTTTGCTGTTCGTCATATCAAGGCGTTTCTTGCCCAGGGGTCACGGGATTTGCGTGGCCGTCCCTTGCGCGATGTTGATGCTTTGTTGGCAGTCGAGCAAACAGGTGAAGTACTTTCGAGAGAACACCGACTTTACCGCGCTTACAGCGAGGCGGTTGACGCTCATATCATCGGTGGCCAGGTGCTGTACCAGCGTTGGATTCGCCTGGTGGAGCCGCAGCTTTTTGATAGCCACTTCGCCGATGATGTCGAAGGACCGACGGTTTCAGTCGTGATGCCTGTGCACAACCCTCTCGAAGCCCATCTGCGAAGCGCAATCGAATCTGTCATTGCGCAGACATATCGCAAGTGGGAACTGTGCATCGTCGACGACGCCTCTGAGCAACCACATGTGCGCACGGTTATCGAGGCGTTTTGTGCGCAAGACAATCGGATCCGCGCGATATTCGGCGATCGACACGGTCATATTTCAGCGACGTCAAACCGGGCGCTCGGTATGGCGACAGGTAATTTTGTCACTTTTCTCGATCACGATGACGAACTTGCGCCGCAGGCCTTGAATGAGGTCGTCTGCGAGCTGGCACGACAGCCGCAGCTGGATATTATTTACAGCGATGAGGATTTCATTGACCCATCCGGTTGTCGTCGCGCGCCACATTTCAAGTCGGACTGGAATCCGTATCTACTTTATTCGCATAACTATGTGACGCACCTATGCGTCTATCGGCGATCGCTTGTGGAGCAGGCCGGGGGTATGCGCATAGGCGTCGAGGGTGCGCAGGACTATGATTTGCTGCTTCGGTGTGCGCGCCTGATTAACCCGGAACGTATCTTCCACATCCCGAAAATCCTTTATCACTGGCGGATGTCCGAGACCTCCACAGCCGTCGATGCAAGCCACAAGAACTATACGCACGCAGCGGGCGCAAAGGCGCTGAGGGACTATTTTGCCGCGTCAGGTGATCCGGTGTCTGTCGAATCGATCGGATCCGAGAATTTCTACCGCGTGAACTGGACTGTTTCCGGCGCGCAACCGCTGGTCACTCTGGTCGTGCCCACCCGGGATCAGGTGGGTTATCTCGCCCGATGTATCGACGGCTTGCTGAACCGTACGGCGTATCTTGATACGGAGATTCTTATCATAGACAACGGCAGCACAGAGGCGCCGACACTGCAGTACCTGGACGCCATCGGTAAGAACTCGAGGGTGCGAATTGAAAAATTCGACGAGCCGTTCAATTTCGCGCGAATCTGCAATTTCGCTGCAAGGCGCGCGCGCGGCGAGATTTTGGCCTTTGTCAACAACGATGTCGACGTTATCAATAGCGACTGGCTGGACGAGATGGTGATGCTTGCGGCGCGCCCTGACATCGGGTGTGTTGGTGCAAAGCTGCTTTACGAGGATGGCTCCATTCAGCATGCCGGAGTAGTCCTTGGTCTCGGTGGTTATGCGGCGCATGCACATCGCTGTTTTCCGCGCGACAGTGGCGGATACTTCAATCGCCTGAAAGTGCGTCAAAATGTTTCTGCGGTTACCGCCGCCTGCCTGGTGGTGCGCAGGTCTGTCTATCTTCAAGTGGGGGGTATGGACGAGGCGCTCAGCGTCGCTTACAACGATGTCGATTTTGGCCTGAAACTGATTGACGCCGGTTTCCGCAATGTATTTACACCATTTGCACAATTATACCATTTCGAATCCAAGACACGTGGCTACGAGGATACCGCGGAGAAGCAGGCGCGTTTCCAACGCGAAAAAAACTATCTCGCCGGAAAATGGGGTGACCGTATCCGAATCGACCCTTATTACAATCCGAACCTTACACATGCGCGGGAAGATTTTACGATAGGGTTTTGAGTATGAAATGCCGCAAATGTTTCTTTGCGGACGGGCTTTGACAACGAATGGTACCGGGCAGCTGCGGTTAGCTTCTCAATTGCGATGCCACGGTCTTTCAACGTATGCCTTTGGCTGGTATATGATCGGCGGATGGACGTAGCTTTTTTGGCCAGCAGCAGAAAAACAACGCGGTATCAACAGGATCCCGCGTTTATTTATCGCTGTGAAAACCTTGGTCACGCATTGCGGGCCAAGTCCCTAAATGTCGCATGGGGGCATAGTCTCACATGGCGAATTCCGCCTTCGGTCGGCTGCGTGGTGGTTCATCGGCCGCGGGTCTCGTTCCGCTTATGGCGCTTGGTCCGCCGGCTCAAGAGCATGGGCACCAGACTGGTGGCTGATCTGGACGACCTGGTGTTTGATGAGTCACTGGCCGAATACAGCCCGGCGGTACGTAATGGCCGGGAGCCACTGTGGCGACAAAAGAGGTTGTTCAGGGAGCACCGTGGTGCAATCAAGTGGTTTGATCACGTCACGGTTTCCACCGATGCCTTGTGCCAGCATGTGCATCGCTGTTTTCCCGGCAAACCGGTAACGGTTGTTCATAATGCCGTGCATTGGCACTGGCGCCGTGAGTTGCAGGGAATGGGGGAGCGCAATGCGCAAAGTGCGCGCAGAGTCCTGACGTACCTTCCCGGGACGCGAAGCCATGATCGCGATTTCTCAATGATTGCTGGGCCACTCAGCCAGTTCCTGCGCTTCCATCCCGAGGTTGAACTGCGCATCACCGGGCCACTCAATTGTCGTCTCGACGTCCCACCACGCCAGGTGCGGCATGGGGACAAGGTGGCGTTTGCCAACTACCACCAACAGTTCGACGGCATTTGGGTAAATCTCGCGCCGCTCGAAGACACGCCGTTCAATGCCTGCAAATCGGCATTGAAAGCGCTGGAAGCCGGCTATTGGGGTATTCCCACGATCTGCTCCCCTAATCCTGATTACCAACGCTACACGACGGCGGGCGCCATGGTTGCGTCCAGCCCCGAAGACTGGCTGCAGGCACTGGAGCGACTGACGGATGAAGACCAGTATCGGTTGTTGCATAGTGGATTGCGCGAGCGAACACTTCACCTTGCGGATGTCGAACAATGCGCAAGCCGGTTCGTCGATCAAGTCTTGGCGCGGAAGGATTGATGATTTTCCGGCAGCGCGAAGCGACTGCGGGTAGAGCGGCAGCGGGAGTGCCGACTGCCTGGCTCCCGGGTTGGGTCGCGTATTTGGCGGGGGTCCTGGGGCAAGCGGCTGGAAAATATGACAGCCAAACCGAGCGTTTGTTTGAACACGCTTGGCGCAGACAGCGGAGTTTGCGCGCGATGGTCGGGTGGTTGCGTTTTCGGCGGGAACTCGGTCTGGCACCAGAGGCGCGTCAAGTCAAAAGCCTGCAGACGGCGCTGGATGGAAAACAGGGGCGACTCACTGCCCAAACGTTGGAACTGTTGTTGGAGGCCGAGGCGCTTGCTCCGGCTGTGACGGGTCTTTCCGACAAAATGCTGATGGCGCAGGCGAATTCATCACCTCCTGTGGCGCATGTTGCGCTAGCCAGGGGGCTCAATCTGTCAGCCAGGGCTACCCGCCTTGCCGCGTTACAGGCCGGTCAGATTTCGTCGCGCAACGATTTTGCGGCGCAACTGGGTGCTGTCATGGGACGCGTCTGTGTCGTCGGCAATGCCGGTTCGTTGAACGGTGCCGGTGTCGGCGCTGCCATTGACGATCATGATCTGGTCGTAAGGTTCAATCAGTGGACGACGCCGCATTCGGTGCGTGCGGATATCGGCGGGCGCTGTGACGTGTGGGTGTGTGCGCCGCGTTTTCTGGCCGGGCGCCAGTGGCGTGAGCCTGCAACAGCACGCTGGATCGTTCTGACCGGTCCGGATGTGCGCTATGCCCGTGCCGGGACACCGGTCGATTGGGACCGGGTTCTGGAGTTGCAGGGCGGGGGAGCAAGGATTCTCACCGTTCCACTGGACATCTGGGGTGAGTCGGTAGCATGGGTCGGCGCGCCGCCGAGTGCAGGAATTCTCTTTCTTGTTTGGGCGAAGCGAATGATGGGTGGATTGCAGCACCTCGCGGTTGCTGGTTTCGACATCGCGAGTGCGAACGCAAACGGTTACCATCATGCGGGGCAGCATTTGCGGCCGGGACGCAGACATAACTGGGACCGTGAAAGGTTGCTCTTGGACGCGTGGATCGCAGCGGGTCTGGGATGCGTTACCGGAGGAACGGTGTCGCACTGACAGGGTGTCCATCCATGCTGTCGCGGTGGAATGCCGGGATCAGAGCTTGAATATTGGGAAAGGATGAAAAAACGAGTCGCAATCGTTGGATACAGCTTCCGCTTTCCGGGCACGGATCCGGATAGCTTTTGGCAAAGCCTGCGTGACGGTCGGGATTTGGTCAGTCAGGTGCCGGAAGACCGGTGGTCGCAGGATGCCTACCTTCACCCGCGCAAGTCGGAGCCGGGTACAAGCTACACGTTCGCCGCGGGTACGCTCGGTGATGTTTCCGGCTTCGATGCAGCATTTTTCGGTATTTCGCCACGTGAGGCCGAGCAGATGGACCCGCAGCAGCGCCTGCTGCTGGAGTTGACCTGGGAAGCGTTCGAGCGCGGCGGTATTCGTCCATCCAGCGTGCGGGGCAGTCGAGGCGCGGTTTACCTGGGATTCTCCGGGTCCGACTATTCTTACCGGCGGGCCGACGACCTGGCGTCGCTGGATGCATCGACGATGACCGGCAATACCGCCAGTATTGCGGCCAACCGTATCTCGTATCAGTTCGATCTGCGTGGGCCGAGCATGGCGGTCGACACTGCATGTTCCTCGTCGCTGGTGGCGTTCCATCAGGCGTATCAATCGATTCGCCATGGGGAATCGCCGTTCGCCGTGGTGGGCGGGGTGTCATTGCATCTGCACCCATTTGCCTTTGTTGGATTTGCCAAGGCTTCGATGCTGTCGCGGCGAGGTATCTGCAACGTCTTTGACGCGGCGGGTGACGGCTACGTGCGCTCCGAAGGCGCGGGTGTATTTATTCTCAAAGAGTTGGATAGCGCTCGCGCGGATGGCGACCTCATTTATGCCGAGGTTGCCGCGTCCGGGGTCAATTGCGATGGTCGTACCAATGGGTTGACGGTTCCGGGTTGTGACACCCAGGCATTGCTGCTGCGGGAACTGTATGCGGAGGCAGGTATCGACCCGGCTGAGGTGGATTATCTTGAGGCCCATGGCACCGGGACAGCGGTTGGTGATCCAATTGAGACGCGTGCATTGGGTCAGGCCCTGGGTGAGGCAAGGCCGAAGGATGCTCCGTTACTCATTGGGTCGGTGAAAAGCAATCTTGGGCATCTCGAGGCGGCGTCGGGAGCCGCTGGATTGGCCAAGGTGCTGGGCTGCCTGGAGCACCGATGTGTGCCGCCGACCATCCACCTCAAGGCGATCAACCCGCATATTCGGCTCAACGAGTGGAACCTGCAGGTAGCCACCAAGAATATCTCGTTGGACCCGGACAAACGGCTGGTGATCGGTGTCAATTCGTTTGGCTTCGGCGGTGCAAATGCGCACGTAATCCTGCAGAGTGCCGAGCTTTGGCAACCGGAAAAACAATCTGCACCGCGTATACAGGCGCCGTTGTTGTTATCGGCACGCAGCCCCGAGGCGTTAAGAGAGGGTGCGGCGGCCTATGCGACGTGGCTGCGGCAGCGGCCTGATATGCCGCTTTATGATATGGCGTTCAGCGCCGCGTTTCATCGCGATCACCATACCTACAGGGCGACCGCGTTCGCAGAGGATCGTGAGCAACTACTGACAGGTCTCGAGGTGTTCGCCAGAGGCGGCGAAAGCGAGGTGATTCGGCACGGCATGGCATTGCCGGACGCTTCACGGCCGGTATTTGTGTATTCGGGAAACGGTGCTCAGTGGGCATGCATGGGGCGTTCTTTGCTAAAGGCCGATGCGGTGTTCCGTCAGGGGGTGGAGAAGGTCGACGAACTGTTCCAGCGGCACGCTGATTTTTCCTTGATCGAGAGCCTGGAGGCCGACGAGGACAGCGACCGCATGGGACTCACCGAGGTCGCGCAGCCCGCACTGCTTGCAATCCAAGTCGGAATCACGGAGATGCTGCGGGCATGGGGCGTAATGCCTGCTGCCGTTGTTGGCCACAGCGTGGGTGAGGTCTGTGCAGCGTGGGCCAGTGGTGCGCTGTCTCTGGAACAGGCTGTAGCGGTGATAGCCGCACGTAGCTCCCATCAGGGGACGACGCGTGGCACGGGAGGCATGACAGCGGTCGGACTCGGCGAGGCGGCGGCGGTTTCGCTGCTGGAAGATGCCGGACTTGACGACAAACTGACAGTTGCCGGAATCAACAGTCCGCGTGGCGTCACCTTGGCAGGAAGTATTGAGGATCTGCAGGCCTTTGAGCTGCGGCTGACTGAACAAGAGGTTTTCCAGCGGCGGTTGAAACTTGATTACGCTTTTCACAGTCCCGCTATGAACCCGATTGCAGGTCCGCTACAGAAGGATCTGCGCGGTCTGCGACCGCGTGCCTCGACAATTCCTTTCTATTCAACCGTTGTCGGCAATCGGCTTGCCGGCGAGCAGCTGGATGCGGCTTACTGGTGGCGCAACGTGCGCGAGCCCGTTCGGTTTCAGCAGGCGATCAATGCGATGATTGTAGCCGGGCATAACTGCTTTATTGAGATCGGACCAAACGCCATTCTGCGGAACTACGTCAGCGACTGTTTGCGAGATCAGTCTGTCGAGGGTCAGGTCATAGCGACGATGAATCGCGCTGACGACAGCCTGCCAACAATGCGACAGTCGCTGTTCCAGCTGTTGATATCCGGCGCGCCGCTCGACCTGGAGCGTCTGTTCCCGCAGCGGCGACCCTTCGTCAACCTGCCCACATACGCCTGGCAGCGCGAACGTTACTGGCATCCGACGACGGTCGATGGCTATGACTTGATCAATCGTCGCAAGGTTCATCCCCTGCTTGGCTATCGCCTTCATGAACACGAAGCGGAGTGGGAGAACCAGCTCGATACGGAGTTGTATCCGAATCTGCGCGACCACGCGGTAGGTGACGCCGTGGTCTTTCCTGCCGCCGGTTTCGTCGAAATGGCGCTTGCGGCTGCGCGCGCTTGGCAGGGTGGTGAGGTGCAGGAACTCGAGGAGCTGGAGATCCGCGCACCTCTGCTGCTGGAGGACGAAAGATCTAAAACGGTCAGGTTGCGCGTGGATACCGGGGATGGGAGTTTCACTATCCGCAGTCGCGACCGGCTCAGCAACGATCCTTGGTTGGTCAACGTTGTCGGACGCCTGCTCGCGGCAACCCTTGCCGCGCGTCCCGAGACTTTGCAGTTACCCGCCCTGGCCGCTGATGCCTCTCGCGAGGAACACTACCAATTGACGGCAAAAGTGGGGTTGGCCTATGGACCAGCCTTTCAAACGATCGACCGGGTGTGGAATGAGGCGCGTGGAGTTCTCGCGCGGTTTGTGACGCCATCCTGCATCGCGGATGAAGTGGCGCAGACCAGCCTGCATCCAGGCTATCTTGATGGCGGCTTTCAGTTGTTGGTCGACATACTTCGTCGCGAGGTGATGGCCGGCGGCCACTATGCATTCGTGCCGGTAAAGGTCGGGCGAATGACGCTGCTGCAATCAGGTGTCGCGCCCGCTTATGCACGTGCGGAAATGAGGCGACGGGGGCCGCGATCGGCAGTCGTATCCTTTACGCTGTTCAATACCGAAGGCAGCCCCGTCGCGAGCTTGCACGATGTGCGTTTCCGTGCCGTGCAGCTGCGTACACGGCGTGTGGAACATGCAGATTTCCTGGCATATCAGGCAGTACCTCGCCCGCGCCCATCCGACCAGCCGGTGGCACCGCTGCCTGATCCGGCAGTACTGCTTGAAAGCGCGCGCCGGAGTTTGCATCAACCTGCGCGCATGGGGGCAAGAAAAGCCTACTACGCCGAAGTGGAGCCGCTGCTGGATGTGTTGTGTGCTGCCTTTGCAGAACATGCACTGCGTGAGATTGTCGGTGGCGAATCACTGATTGAACCGGAGCGACTGCTCGCAGGCGGTGTAGTGACCGGTGAACGGGCGGTCTTGCTTGAGTTGCTGATCGGCATGTTGGAAGAGGATGGCGTATTGGAGCCGACTGATGTCGGTTGGCGCTGGGCGCCTGATTCGGGACTTCCGATACCGCGTGACGTCTGGATAAGCCTGCTTGGGGATTATCCGGATTATGCTGCGGAGTTGCTTATGCTGGGTCGCGTTGGCAATCGTCTACCGGAAATGTTGGCGGGGCAAGACGGCGAAACCCTCGTACAGGCACGGGTCTACGATAGTGCGGTGCTGACTCACTATGCGGCAGGTTCGCCCTCCGTTGCGGGGTTGCAGGCCGCAGTTCGAGATGTCCTAAAACGCGTCATGGATGAGTTGCCTTGTGGGCGGCGACTACGGGTGCTCGAGTGGTGTTCGCATCGATCACACCTGACTGCACAGGTCCTGCCGGTCATCGATTTTGCACGCTGCGACTACGTACTTGCCGGCTCGAGTCAGCGAGTGCTGGATGATCGCGAAGTCCTGCTTGAGCGTTTTCCCGAGGTGCAGACACGCCTCTTGTCAGGAGACGAGCCGAATTCCGGGACCGCATGGGACGATTCAATTGACCTAGCGTTGCTGCCAGTCGGTGAATTGAACGCGGCGCAGACGGAACAGGTCTTTGACGTCCTGCGCCGCAACCTCGCACGTGATGGCCTGGTTGTGGTTCTGGGTGAATACCCGACGCGCTGGATGGATCTCGTATTTGGCCCCCATGACGAAAATGGGGGAGATATTGATAACCGTGTAGTGCCTCGTGGTCCGACTGCGTGGCAGGCGTTGGCGATACGCCAGGGTTTTAAACCGCTGGGTAGGCTGAATGACGTGCCCGATGTCGACTCAGGTGCCTTTTTGTTGCTGCTGCAGCGGGATGAGTTGGCGATACCGGCAGAACAAGCCGGCGCTGCTGTCGCGTCCGGGACCTGGGTGCTGCTGCAAGACCCGGACGGCTACGGTGCGGCTCTGGCCAACAGCATCGCCAGCGAGTTGCGCCTGCTTGGTCACCGTGTCGTCACTGCAACGCCGTCGCGCGACTTCGCCTTGGTCGAACGGGACCACTACATGTTGGACATCTGTTCGACGGAGCACTGCACTGCGCTGCTGAATTCCGTGCAGGATCTGCATGGCGAAATCTATGGCGTGGTGCATCTTGCAGACCTGAACGCGACCGGCAACGAACGCCCGCCTGAGGTCATGTTGACTGCACAGCAGCGACGTTGTGTGTCGGCGGTTGCACTTCTGCGCGCCTGTGAGGCGGAGCTCGCGACATCTGCCGTCTGGTTGGTCACCGTACGCGCCGCTTTGGCACTACTCCCTGAGCCTGTCAGGCAGATGCTGGGCTCCCGCCTCCAGGATGCAGACGACGCACCTTTTTGGGGGCTTGGACGGACGGCCATGAACGAGTTTTTCGATACGCGGATACGACTCGTCGACTGTGCCGATCCCGACCGCCTGGAGCGCATGGCCGCCGGCCTTTTGGCGGAGATATTGGCGCCGGATGCCGAAGACGAGATCATTCTGACCAGTGATGCGCGCTACGCTCCCCGCCTGCGAGCGCGCCCTTTGCCCTCGTTGCCGGATGGGTCCATGGATGCGCGGGAACGCCAGATCGCGCGCCTGGATTTTTCGCAACCCGGGCCACTCAAGCATCTGGCGTGGCGTAAATGCGAACTGCCTGAATTGCAGAAGGACCAGGTGGAGATCGAGGTGCGTGCGGCCGGCCTAAACTTCCGTGACGTTATGTACGCCATGGGTTTGCTGTCGGACGAAGCGGTGGAGTCGGGGTTCGCGGGCCCAACACTGGGGATGGAGTTGTCGGGCGTGGTGTGTCAGGTCGGCACGGCAGTTGCGCACGTGCGGCCGGGGGACGACGTCATCGCTTTTGCACCGGCGAGTTTCGCCAGTAGAGCGGTGACCAGTTCTGGTGCTGTCGTACGGAAGCCAGCAGGTTGGTCGTTCGAGGCGGCAGCGACGATTCCGACGACATTTTTTACGGTCTACTACGCGCTACATTACTTGGCCAAGCTGCACGAAGGCGAACGTGTCTTGATTCATGGCGCGGCGGGTGGGGTTGGAATCGCCGCGATTCAGCTTGCGAAATTGCTGGGTGCAGAGATATTTGCCACTGCGGGTTCTGAGGAAAAGCGTGATTTTGTGCGAATGCTCGGTGCGGACCATGTCATGGATTCCCGTTCACTGGCCTTCGCTGATCAGATCATGGCGCTTACCGGTGGTCAGGGCGTGGACGTTGTCCTGAATTCCCTGGCAGGCGAGGCGATCAACCGGAATCTGCGGGTATTGAGGCCATTCGGCCGTTTTCTCGAACTTGGAAAACGCGATTTCTATGAGAATACCCGGGTGGGTTTGCGGCCGTTCCGCAACAACATCTCTTACTTTGGCATCGATGCCGACCAGTTGATGTCGGAACGCCCCGACCTGACGCGGACGCTTTTCGTCGAACTGATGGCTTTGTTTGAAAAGGGCGTCTTGAAGCCACTGCCATTTCGGGCCTTTCCGGCCGCCGAGGTCGTCGACGCATTTCGTTATATGCAGCAGTCGAAGCAGATTGGCAAGGTGGTGGTGAGTTTCCGCGACGGTGCACCTGCTGGCATGGAGACGCCTGCCGAGCCGCCGACACTCGTTCTTGAAAGCGAGGCGACCTATCTCGTCACCGGGGGATTGGGTGGCTTCGGTCTGAAGACAGCTCAGTGGCTGGCCAGCAAGGGGGCCAGATCCCTCGCATTGTTGGGCCGGCGTGGCCTGGCAACACCGGAGGCCAGGGCAGCAGTGGATGCGCTGCAGGCAAGCGGAATCCGGGTGCAGGTATTCGCCTGCGACGTGACCCGGCGCAAGGCGCTTGCGCAAGTCTTTGACATAATTGCAGCGGAGATGCCGCCGCTGCGCGGGGTGGTGCATGCCGCCATGGTGATTGAGGATGGTTTGCTGCGTAACCAGGACGAGGAAGGATTCCACAAGGTGCTCGCTCCCAAGGTCATGGGTGCACGTCATCTGCACGAGTTGACGAGAGATCTGCCGCTCGATTTCTTTGTTCTTTATTCTTCGGCGACGACGCTGTTCGGCAACCCCGGGCAGGGAAACTATGTTGCGGCCAACCAGTACCTTGAGGCGTTGGCAGAATTTCGTCGCGCGCAGGGCCTGCCTGCCTTGTGTGTAAGCTGGGGTGCGATTGATGATGTTGGCTACCTGGCTCGCAACCAGGACGTCAAAGAGGCCCTGCAATCCCGCATGGGTGGCCCGGCTTTGCAGTCGGATGAGGCGTTGCAGGTCCTGGAGCAGCTGATGTTGCGTGATCAGACCGGACTGGGCGTCATGGATCTCGAATGGTCGACGTTGCGACGCTTCCTGCCGACGGCGTTTGCCCCAAAATTCGAAGAATTGGCACGTCACGCCGAGGAACATGCTGGGGACGTGGAAGGCCTCGCCGAGATTCGTCGGATGCTTGACGAACTGGGTCCGGAAGAACTGCAGCTGGTGTTTGTAGACCTTTTGAAGCGCGAAGTGGCGAACATCTTGCGCATATCGCCGGAGCGCCTGGACGAGAACCGTTCGATGTATGATCAGGGAATGGATTCCTTGATGGGAATGGAGCTGGTGGCGGCCGTTGAGGATCGCTTTGGTGTGAACCTGCCGATCATGGCACTGAGCGAAGGGCCGACCATTGCACGGTTGGTGGAACGCATCATCCGCCAGCTCAAAGCGCCCGAAAGCGATGCCGAAGATTCTGGCGGTGAGATGGGTGAACAGATTCGCAGCATGGCGGCGCGCCATGGCGGTGAAGCGGACCACGTTGCTGTTGAGGAGCTGACAGCTTCTCTGGGAGACAGTGGTGCTGAGAACGAACGCCTGCTTAACAATTGATGAAAAATAAAGGCTTTCAGGGGATCCCGGGGCAGCTCAAAGAACGGCTCATTCAGCAGGCGTTAGAGCGTCGTACGCGCCGGGTCGAGAAGGACCAGCGCACGCAGTCGACCTCGACTGCGCCGGAAGAGCCGGGCGATGCGACGCTGGCGAAGACCGGCAACGTTGCGGAGCGTTACTTCCGATTTCGGCTGCATCCGGGATACCAGCAGCTGCGCATCGTCAAGGAAGGCGCTGTCAAGCTGGGCATCGAAAGCCCGTTTTTTCGTGCACACGAAGGCGTGGCTGGGAGTCGGACTCGCATTGCAGATCGCGAGTACGTCAACTACTCGAGTTACAACTATCTGGCCTTGTCGGGCGAACCCGCAGTCAACACGGCGGCCAAGCAGGCAATTGACCGGTATGGGACGTCGGTCTCCGCGAGTCGGCCGGTTTCCGGCGAGCGACCCATCCATCGCGAGCTTGAACATGCGCTTGCTGCAGCACATGGCGTCGAGGATTGCGTCGTATTCGTCAGCGGGCACGCCACCAATGTCTCCACTATCGGGTATCTGTTTGGATCAAAAGATTTGATCGTTCATGACGCCCTGATCCACAACAGCGCCTTGCAGGGGATTCGCCTGTCGGGTGCCAAACGGATGTCTTTCGCTCACAACGACTGGCGTGCACTGGATGCGTTGCTGACCGAGCAGAGGGCCCGTTTCGAACGGGTGCTGGTGGTCATCGAAGGCATCTACAGTATGGACGGCGATTTTCCCGATTTGCCACGTTTTGTCGAGTTGCGGGAGAAGCACCGCGTGTTCCTGATGGTCGACGAAGCGCATTCCTTCGGTGTAATGGGTCGGTCAGGGATGGGTATCGCCGAACACTATGGTGTGGCGGGGACAGATGTCGATATCTGGATGGGCACGCTGAGCAAGTCCCTGGCGAGCTGTGGGGGTTATATCGCTGGTGAATCGGCGCTGGTGGAACACCTGAAGTTTGCCGCGCCCGGCTTTCTCTACAGCGTCGGTATCGCACCATCGGTAGCGGCGGCAGCACTGGCGGCACTGCATCTGTTGCGCGACGAACCGGAGCGCGTGGCGCGGCTCCAGGCACGCGGGCGGCTGTTTCTCGACTTGGCAAAACAGGCCGGGATCAATACTGGGCGCAGCGCCGGTCTGTCGGTGGTCCCGGCGATTACCGGCAGCTCGATCAAGGCGGCACGCCTGGCCGACGCGCTCTACCATCGCGGTATCAATGTCCAACCAATCTTATACCCAGCAGTTGAGGAACAGGCCGCAAGGTTGCGTTTCTTCATGAGTTGTAGCCATACGGAAGAGGATATTCGCGATACTGTGGAGGTCCTTGCTGCCGAATGGGCAAATCTTTGACCCGGCTAAATCGCCGATGCCACGAATAGTTCTGTGTTCCAGCGGCGGCCTTTACGGTGCCTTGGTGTTGAATTGCTTTCTCAGTGATTCCACTGTTGACGTAGTGGGCATCGTTCGGTCAACGCGGGTGCTGAATCCTCGATATGGCTGGCTGCGCGGGGCGTTCGAGCAACTACGCCTTAGCGGCTCCGCCTACACCCTGTATCTCGGATGTGCGACGACGCTTCCGGACGCGCTTGGTCGGTGGTCCGGTGTGTCGTCCCTGGCGGTCAGCGCGAGGCGGCGACGTATCCCACTGTATGCAACCCGCAACCTCAATGAGCCGACGGCAGTCGATTTTGTAGCGGAGCTGCAACCGGATCTGCTGGTCAGTGCGTTTTTCAACCAACGTATCGGTGAGTCGATCAGCGGGTTGCCGTCAGCTGGTGCGGTCAATATTCATCCCTCTTTGCTGCCTGATTACAAGGGCGTGGATCCCGTGTTTCATGCGCGGTTAAGAGGTGAAACCCGACTCGGTGTGACTGTGCATCGCATTGAACCCGCATTCGATACTGGCCCGCTGTTGGTACAACACGAGGTTGAGGTGGCAGATCATTGCAGTCTTATGCGTGCCACTGCACAGCTGTTCGTACGCGGTGCCCGCAGTTTGTTGGATTTTCTGCCGGATCTAATGAGCGGTGCCCCCGGATGCCCGCAGCGGAACGGTGGCCGCTATGACTCATGGCCCACGCCTGAACAGGTCTCCAGCTACAGGCGTTCAGGACACGAATTGGTCAGCACCCGGGATTGGCGGCTGCTTGTTTCAGCGGGGTGCGGTATTGACCCTGGCGCATGACTGCCGGGACGCTTGCACCGCATCGCGTCGCCCCGTCTGGATGGGGTCACCTCAGGACGGCGGTCTGTGTTGGAGACTCTCCAGCAGGATAGGGGCCAATTGTTCTATCGCCAATTCTTTATGCTGCGAGTTCTTTTCGTCGGTACGCCAGATTAGGTAGTCGGTGCGAGAATCGTCGAAGTTCCGGCTCGCATACACCTGCGGCAGGCTGGGCACGTGGTCGCCAAACCAGCACAGCAACCCGTCACGCGACAGCTTGCGCAATGCGTCGGTAAGGTTGCCAAGCATCCGGTCGGCGTTGGCAAGATGGCGCAGATATACGGTCAAGTCGTTGAATCCTGCAGGCGGCGGCGCTGTGTAATAGCGTGGCTCGTCACCTTCGTTGACACGCTCCAGATGCAGGGGGCCGTGATTCTCCATTGTGATCGCAAACACGAACAGTGGTTGCTCCGATGCCTCCAGCTGTTCTTCGATTTTGCGCGTCACCGCGGCGTCACAGATGTAGGGACCACATGTGTCACGCCTATCGAATCCGTCTATATCGATGAAGGTATCGAAACCCAGCTGGGGAAAAACGCGGTCGCGACCAAAGAAATCAGCGGGGTGCGGATGAATGCAGACGGTGTGGTAGCCAAGCGACCGCAGCTCGGACGCCAATGAATCCATCGGGAGGCGGGCGATTCGACGGTAGGGATTGAAGCGGTGAACGCCGAGTTCGGCGGATGCGATCGCGGTCAGAAAGCCGAATTCGGTGCGCATGGTGTTGGCGCCCCACGCGGGTACACGCAGCGTGCCCTGCAACTGCGCTTCGGTGCGGATCCGGTCGAAATGTTCGAGGATGCGCGGATGTACGGTATCGAGCAGTCTGCGCACGTCGAAGAAAGATTCACTCTGTACCGCAACGATATGCGGCAACTGCACAGCTGGGTATTCGTGTCCCCGGCCATTTGTCGGGCGGCGGTCGCCAAGCTGCGCGACCTCTACACAGGGCGTCTTTCGCTCCAACCGCCAATACAGCCACAGGCTGGCCGTCAGGCCGAGGTCGCTCAGGTCACGCATCGGGTCGAGGGAGGGAGCCGGAGCCAGGTGCGTACCTACCCACAATGTGGTGGTTCCCATCGCGGTCATTCCGGCAGAGAGCGCAAGGAACGCGCCCCACCCGACACTTTCCGGCAGCGCCGACTCGACAGAAAGCCCAAACAGGGCGCTGCTCCCGATTGTGGTGGCGGCCAGCAGTGCCTTGCCTAGGCCAAAGAACGGGAGATACAGGCGCGGGTGCCTGATTGCCTGGCTGAACAACCCGAAATCGCTGAACAGGAAGGGTTCGCGCAGCGCATGGAATTTCGCGTTGTTGACCAGCACGACCAGCAGTGCTGCAACCAGCACCAGCATGGCAGCGAATATCGGACGCTGTGTCAGCAGCAGCAAAGGGCCGAATGCCATGCTCCACAGGCCGAGGTGGATCAACCAGGCAGCGGGAGTGCGCGTCGTTCGGCCGCCGTGCGGCTTGATCAGGAGCTCCAGTGCCAAACTCAGGACGCTGCCGACCAGCCATATGGCCAGTGTCTCCCAGATCCCGGCTGCAGCGGACGGCAAGACGCTCATGGGTTCAGGCATCGGGATCGCAATGGCTGACGGGCGCATACCCCAAATGGCGCAGTAACCAAAGTGAGAGGTCCGGTGGCAGGATGCCGAGCCACCACATGCCCCAGCTGAGCGGGGCTGGAAAGGCGATACGCGCACGGTTGCGCGCCAGGCTCCGCTTGATGATCGTGGCAGCGCGCTGCGGGGGCATTATGAAAGGCTTTGGACCTGGAAAGCGCTCGCTCATCGTCGATGCGACAAAACCCGGAAGCACCACGTTAACCGCGATGCCATATGGCCCCAGCCAGCCCCTCAGCGCCTCACCGTAGGCTTTCAAGGCAGCTTTGCTGGCACAGTAACTTGGCGTCAGCGGCAGGCCGAAATAGGCAGACAGCGAGCTAACAAGGACGATTTGGCCGCTTCCACGCTGGCGCATGGCCGGTAGTAGTGTTTCGACCAGGGACATCGCCGATATAAGATTGACGTCCAGCACCTGCCGAATTGCCGGCCAGGGCTCGCCTCTGCCCAATCGACCGACATCGCTGCTTACTCCTGCGTTCACGATGACCATATCGGGCGGTGCTTGCTGTTGCAGTCGTTTCAGCCAATCAGTCAGTTGCGGCGCATCGGTCAGTTCGACCTGTTGCGTCTCGACTTTGGCGCCGCTGCGCTCGCATTGCCTGGTAAGTGCGTGCAGGCTGATCAGGTCACGTCCCTGCAGGATGAGTGTGCGTCCGGGTGATGCGTACGCCTGGGCCAAAGCCGCACCGATTCCGCCGGCAGCGCCTGTTATGAGTATCTTGTTGGGTTCGGACAGTTTCATCGAGCTGATTCCCTGGTGTCAGCTGTATGCGTGTTCGGCGGGTAAAGCGCCATCAGTTCCTGCAGTGGTGATTGCGGTGCCAGCAAGCGGTCGCTGTTCGTCACCGCCATAGCGATACCGCGGCGAGTGTAGAAGTCGCCATTGACCTGGGTTGTATGTATTACGGTATTGCGAAATGCCCGGAACAGCCGGCGCACCGGTTGTTCCGCATTTTCCCAGAAATCCCGCAGCTGTCCCTGAAAGGTCAGTCCCGGAAGATCATATATGGCGGCACCCAGGGTGATCATCGGGCGGCCATGGGCCAGCGCTATCATCCCGGCCGTGCTGTTGACGGTGACAACGCCTGCGGCATGCTCCAGCAAATCGGGAAGCAGTCCTGTTTCCAAATAAATGACGCGCCCCGCGAGGCCGAGTTCCCGCTCCAATCCTGTCAGCAGAGCAGGGTAGTCGACCAAGCCTGTGTCGAGCGGGTGATTCTTGATCACCAGTTTGCTCTGCGCGGGGGCGTGGACCGCAAAACAACGCAAGACGGTATCGATCAGCCGCGGCATCCCTCCGTATCGTGAATTCAGGGTGATCTGGGTGTCGCCGTTGAGCTGTAGCGGCAGTATGAAGAAGGGGTCGGTGCCAGTGTTGACCGCGTGGATACGGCGACGGTCGTTCTTCCGGCGCCAGGCAAGCGCGCTGAAGCGGCGCAACCAGCCGGCGTATTCGACTGCTGCAACATGGGGCCGGTGCGTGCGGTAGCCGGGGTACAACAATGGATTGAGGCCATTGCTGGCGTGATAGGCGAGGTCGTGGGCAGCCCGTATCCGGATGTCCGAATGAGCAGTTTGCCCATCGGCGTAGCGTGGCAACTGTGGATCGACGTACAGATACCAGTCCGGATCACGTGGCAAGAGCGAATCAGCGTTCACACCGCCACGTTCGAGGGTTACCCAATTGGGCCGCACATAGCCTTCCTCGAATACGTGGACGCGGACATTTGCTGCTTCCGCCAGCGCAATGGCGGGGCGATGAACGGGACGGTGACTGCCAAACAGTACAAGATCGGTGAAATCGTTCTCGGCGAATATTTGCTTTAGGTAGTCGTCGAGGCCATCAACTGTGCCTCGGTAGCTGACGGCTGGACGCATACCCCAGTAGGCCCGGTCGCCGGCGCAGAAATTGATTTTTGTTGTGCGTTCCCCGCGTGCCCGAAGGTGGTCGGCCAGACGTCCGAAGAATGGGCTGGCGACACCCTGCAGAAACAGAAAATGCCGTGTCATGGGGCGACTCGCCCGGTCGCTGGGGGCATCCCTTGAGGTGTGCCAGGCGGCAAAGTCATGTGTTGGGCAACGGAGGATCTGGTGGGCATAATGTGGCGGCGGAGGGCTGCAGTTTCGGGGTCACGTCGCTGCTGTGGCGCGTTTTCTAGTGTCGCGAAGCCAACAGCGAGGATTCGGGGCCGTTTCGCCCGTCGCGAACAGCGTCATTCGGCCTCTTGTAGCAGTTTAAGTTTACCAGCCGACGGTAACCGGACGATACCGCAAAGTGGTCCCAAATCCCTCCGAATCCGTGATGTCGGCCCTGCATTGCCGTGTTATCCAAACGCCGATGTCGCGGTCACAGGATTGCCCTGCGGCGGCCGCCCGGCTTGTGATGTTTGAACCGTTCCAGCCTGCCTGTATACTTCGGATCCTTGCGAAAAATCCTTACGAACAACCAGGCGGTGAGCGCAAAAGCATCCGGTTCATCCGAATGCGTTGCCACCTGCCGCGCCGATGCCAAATCGGCACGCGCAATACCCATAACCCGATTCGACAGTCACCACGCCAATGCCGTGTCACTGCACTCGATGCCGGGTTCGAGAACGAGGTCGGATTTCGAATGTTGCCAGCATCATGCCGAGTGATCTATTCCCTGTTGGTGGCCACCTCCCTGGCCGGTGGTCTGACGGGATGTGCATCGATACGTGACCTGTCGGCTGCAGCCGACGGATCACCCCGAGCGATCACCGCCGCGACACCCGCCGCTCCGCCAGCAACCGCGGAACAGCAGCTTCTTTTCGAACTGGGTCGCGCAGGCCCGGGCGAGAGTATTTCACTGATGGGTGGCGCCAGTGCCGTCGCCGATAGTGTTTATCCGGCGGCCAGCGGACGACAATGTCGCTGGGTGACGCTTCGCTACCCGGGCGGAGACGCTGGCAGACGCCTTGCCTGCATGTCTGACGGCAATTGGCAGTGGTCCGCGGCCGTGCTGGCTGATCATCACCGATGACGCAGGGTGCGACGCAACTGTCGTTGTCGCAGGGTCTTGCGATACAGCGAAGAGTCATCAACGCAATAATCCTGCGCGAGGTGCGCACACGCTTCGGTCGCCACCAGCTGGGTTATCTTTGGGCGTTTGCAGAGTCTCTTTTCTGGATTCTGACGTTTGCCGGTCTCCACTACGCGATGGGCGGGTCACCGCCAGTTGGAATGGACATGCTGGGTTTCCTGGCAACTGGGATTATCACGTTCATCATGTTCCGCAGCACGGTTACTCATTGCCAGGCATCGATCGTCGGCAACCGCCCGCTGCTTTATTTTCCACAAGTAAGGCCTGTAGATATTGCGTTGGGCAGGGCATTGCTCGAGGCAGCGACCTTGATCGCGGTTTTTGTCGGCCTGCTGGGTGCCAATGCGCTGCTGATTGGCGAGTTCGATGTCGACGCACCGCTGGTGGTGCTGGCTGGTTTGAGTGCGGCCTGGCTGCTCGGCTTTGGTCTCGGTATGTGTTTGATGGCACTCAGTATTTATTTTCCTGTCACGGATCAGTTGGTGCCCATACTGCTGCGGCCGATGTTTTTCGTCTCCGGCCTGTTTTTCGCGGCAAACGACTTACCGACGGAGCTGCGAGACTACCTGTTGTACAACCCGCTGCTGCACGCGGTGGAACTGGTGCGTGATGGCTGGTTCGTCGGCTATCACTCGCACCACGTCGACTTGCAGTATCTGGCAGGCTGGATTCTTGCGCTGGTCTATCTTGGTTTGCTGTTGGAGCGGTTCGCCCGTCGCCGCGTGGAACTGGCATGATCGAACTGATCGGTGTTTCCAAGCACTACGCGACAAATCACGGCGTGCGGCGCGTGCTGGAAGATGTTTCATTGACCATTCCGACCGACCAGAGTGTCGGCATTCTGGGCCGAAACGGCGCGGGCAAATCGACGCTGTTGCGCTTGGTGGCGGGCATCGAGTCGCCGAATAGCGGAAAGGTCGTGCGCCATGTTCGAGTTTCCTGGCCGATTGGATTCGCAGGCGGATTTCATAACAACCTCACCGGCGAAGAGAACATGCGGTTCGTGTCGAGGATATATGGTTTCGACCCTGCAGAGGTCGGGCAGAGCGTCCGCGAGTTCGCCGAACTCGGCGACTATTTCTACATGCCGCTGCGCACCTACTCGAGTGGCATGCGGGCACGTCTCGCGTTCGGACTGAGTATGGCGATTGACTTCCAGGTTTATTTGATTGACGAGGTGATCGCCGTTGGCGACAGGCCGTTTCGGGAAAAATGTGAGGCGCAGCTGGCGGCGAGGCGTGATCATTCGTCGGTGATCATTGTGTCTCATAGCATGCAAACCATACGGCAGTTCGCTGAGCGCTGTGCCGTGCTCATCGATGGACGGCTAGAGCTATTTGATGATGTCGACGAAGCTGCACGCGTTTACGAGGCAGCATGATGGCTGAAATGACGCAACACGCGACTCCGTCGCCGAGTAAGGCACTTACCTCAAGACCCCTGTTGGCGAAACTGGCAGTTTGGGTAATTCTGCCAACGTTGTTGGCAGCCGTTTACTTCGGCATTCTGGCCACCGATATGTACCAATCTGAATCCAAGTACACGATCCAGGGTGCCGATATGCGTTCTGCCGGATCACTCGATTCTCTGATCGGTGCTTTGTCGGTGAGCGGTGGCAGCAACGAATACGATGCCCGTGCGGTTCGCGAATATATCTTGTCGCGTGATGTGCTGCGGCGGCTCGATATTGAAGAGGGGTTTATCGACCACCACCAGAACGCGGCGATAGACTGGGTCGCCCGTATCCCGGCCGATGCTTCATTTGAAGATGCATATCGCTATTATGGCAGGCTGGTCGATGTAGGCTACGACAGCCAATCTGGCGTCTCGACGCTGACGGTAATGGCATCCACTGCCGAGGATGCGCGGCGTTTTGCCTTGGCAATACTTCGTTATGCTGAGGAAACCGTCAATGATATTTCCGAACGGGCTCGTCAGGATCGCATGAAGTTTGCGCGCAGCGAAGTACATGCCGGGGAGGAGCGGCTGGCCAAGGCGCGTCAGGCGATCCTGGAACTACAGCGCGAAGGCGAGGAAATCGATCCAACGGAGTCGGCGACGGCGGTCTTCAATATTCGCAGCCAATTGGATAGCGAACTCTCCAAGGCGCGTGCCGAGTTGCGGCAGCTCGAGTCGTTCATGCAGCCGGATGCCCACCAGGTGCAGGTGCAAAAGCAGAAGATCGCGTCGCTCGAAGAGCAAATTCGGAATGAAAACCTCAAGCTGGTGGATGGTCAGTCGCAAAGCCTAAGTGCATCGATTGCACGTTTTGAGCCCTTGGTCCTGGAGAAGGAGTTTGCCGGCAAGGCTTACGAGTCGGCATTGGCTTCTTTGGAGGTCGCGCGCACTGAAGCCGCTCAACAGCACCGTTATCTGGCGATAATCGTCCAGCCTTCGGTGCCGGACGAAGCGACACATCCCAAGCGGATTCTGGGCGTGATGACCGTGCTCGCGTTAGCGGCTGTGGCGTTCGGGGTGCTGTCGCTGTTGATTGCTGCGGCCCGCGAGCATGCCAGGTTGTAATGCAAGCGGGCGGTTCACCGTCGGATCGCGGAACTGATACGAAACCGAGCTAAGAGACAAGGCAAATGAGAAATCGCGAATTCGGTTGGCAAAAGACCCTTCGTATATTGGTGTGTCTGCTGGGTTGGTTCGGTGCCGCGACTGCGATGTCCGCCAATGACAATCCGACAGCGGTCTCGGCTCCGCAGGGTAGCAAGACAGTCGCCGCGTCTGAGCCTACTGTGCAGCCCCCTCCGATTTCGCCGCCAGATCGACCTTTGGTCGATGCGGAAGGTGTTCAGCCCTTTGGTGCCAATCTGTTCACTGGCAACTTTCTCCGAACCCGCGAAGACGGGTTGAACCCCAACTACGTGGTCGCGCGCGGCGATCAGGTGTCCGTGTTTGCTTGGGGGTCGGTCGAGTTCAACGAGCTGTTTACCGTTGATGCTCAAGGAAACATCTTTCTGCCCGGAATTGGTCCGGTAAAGCTGGAGGGTGTACGCAATGCGGATCTTTCGCGCGTAGTACGCACCAAGATCAAGGATGTGTACATCAACAACTTCAATGTCTATACGAATCTGGTGACGACGCAACCTGTGCTGGTTTATGTCACCGGTTTTGTGCGACATCCGGGTCGCTATGCCGGACTGCCCAACGATACGCTGCTCTACTACCTTGATCTGGCTGGCGGAATCGATACCGATCTCGGTAGTTACCGGCGTATCGAGATTGTGCGAGACGGGCACGTTCTCGCGAATGTCGATCTGTATGATTTTCTGCTAAATGGCAGTATCCCGCGCGTCACGCTGCGCGAAGGGGATACCATCCTGGTCAAGAAACGTGGTCCAGTAATCGAGCTGGACGGTGACGTTGCCCGTCAGACCCAGATCGAACTGACGCCGCTCGAGCGGCGGGGAAAAGACCTGCTTTCTGTGGTGCCGCAGTCGGCTGGCGCCGTCGAGGTGTCGCTCATCGGCTACCGTGACGGCCGGCCGTTCAACCAGACCTTGCCGATCAAGGCATTCGAGTCCGTTGAACTGGCCGATGGCGACCGGGTTGTTCTCAGTGCCGCAGGCCTTTCCCCGACCATCCTGGTCAAGATCCAGGGCGAGCATATGGGACCGCCGATGATGTCGATCAAGCGGGGTGCGCGGCTCGTCGATGTCCTGGATCATGTGCGGGTCGACCCTGCACTGGCAGATGTCGCTGCGGTGCATCTTTATCGTCCGTCTGTCGCGAGGGCGCAGAAGGATTCCATCACTGACAGCCTTATGCGGCTAGAGCGCGATTCGCTCCTGGCCTTGTCCGACTCTCGGGGCGAGGCGGATATTCGCAAGACTGAGGCCGAGTTGGTGCAGACGTTTGTTCAGCGCGCCAGTTTGATCGAGCCGCTCGGTCGGGTGGTGACCGCGCGTGAAGGCCAGCAGCAGAACATACCCCTGGAGCCGGACGATACTATCGTGATCCCTCGCAAGACCGATGTGGTGCGAGTTTCCGGACAGGTCCTGATGGCGCAGGCGGTCGTGCATCGGCCCGACATCACAGTGGCGGACTACATCAGCATGGCCGGTGGTTATGGCGCCAGGGCGGATGAAGAGCGGGTCTTGCTGCTCAAGCCAAATGCTTCCGTCGGCATCACGGCGTTGGATGCGACGGTAAACCCGGGCGACGAAATTCTCGTCCTGCCGAAAGCGGATACCAAATGGGTGCAAACAGCAGCCGATATCATGGATATCATCTACAAGGTGGCCGTTTCTGCGGCAGTGGCACTGGATCTATAACACGTCAGGTGCCTGCTGGATTAGGGTGGTTATTAGACAGTTATGCAGGGCTCGAATTCCAGATCGCGAATTGTGTGCTGGACACAGGCAATACGGGCCACCTTTAGCAGGGGGTCCAGGCTGCAGCGGAAGGTTGCGTCACTGCCTAAGAAAATCCTCTATTTTCACGTCGCCAAGGCCGGTGGCAGTACCTTCAACCAGGTACTTCACAGTCATCTTCATGGTGAGGCACACTGCGAGCAGTATGTAGAAGTGGTATCCGGGTCGGACGGCAAGCAGCGTAAGACGCTCGGCAATCTGGAGTACCTTAAGAGTCTCGATTACATATCCGGGCATCTGACATACCCCCTGTTACAGGACAGTGATTTCGACTTCGATGATTATTTCGCCGTTACGATTCTCCGTCATCCGTTTGCACAGACACTGTCCCATCTGAATTGGGTTATCAAGATCTCCGAGGATGAACGGAGCGAACTATATAGGAACGTTGCTCCTGGGGTTCAACTGATGTCGAAGACCCTGCGAGGGGTTGAAGAATGGACGCCGCCGATATTGTTTCATTGGCTCGAAAAATACCCGGGCTGGTTCAAAGACAACCAGTCACGTTATTTCGTGCGTGCAGACGAGTTAAGCGCAGCGACTGTTATTGATGTGCTGAGCCGCCTGAATCTGGTCGGGGTGACCGAGCGCATCGACCAGTTTGTCAGGCAATTCCAGGACTTGACAGGCACCATCCCGTCCAGCCGATCGCTGCCCCTGCCACGCGAAAACAGGAATCCCGCTTATCGGGTACCACTGTCATTGCTGGATGATCCGGTTGTCGACAGGTATCTATCCAAGTACAACAGTATTGATATGGCGGTGTATGCACACGTCGACCAAACTTTGGCACCCTGAGAGAAAGCCGCGGATGGACATCATTGACGAATATGTGACCACGTATCCCTGTCCGCAGAATGCGATCGACATTGTTCGTGGCGAATGGATTTCCCGATTTCCACCGCCTTGCGGCCAGTTGGAAGCAGGGGGTATGCCCCTGTTCCAGGATTCCAGAATCAACTGGGCGGCAGAAAGACTCGGTGGATTCGAGGGGCTGTCGATACTCGAGTTGGGCCCGCTCGAGGGCGGCCATAGCTACATGTTGGAACAGAAAGGCGCGGCGAGGGTGGTGGCAATCGAAGCCAACCGCCGGGCCTTCGTGAAATGCCTGATTGCAAAAGAGGTACTACAACTCAAGAAGGTCCAGTTCCGATTGGGCGATTTTGTCGAGTTCCTGCGGCAGCCGGATGAATCCTTCGATGTGTGTATCGCGAGTGGCGTGCTGTATCACATGCAGAATCCGGTTGAACTGCTGAGTTTGATCGCTGCGCGTGTCAACAGGTTGATGCTTTGGACCCACTACTATGATGAAGAGATCATCAAGGCTCATCCCAATCTTAAGAAGGGACATTTCACCGGCCAACAACAAGCCGTGTTTGACGGGTTTCACCATAGCCTTCATCGATTGAACTATCTCGATTCGTTGAAATCACCGAAATTCGCCGGTGCCGGATCCGTGTTCAGCCATTGGATGACGCGGTCGGACATCCTCGCAGCACTGGAACATTTCGGTTTTGATCACCTCGAAATCGCTTTTGAGAACAAGGGGCATCAGCATGGACCCTGTTTTGCAGTTGCGGCGAGCAAGTTGTCATGAGGGGGCGCTATCGTTTTACTTGCCCGCTTTTGATTTGACGGTGTCGGTACATGTGCAGAGCTGGTTCCAGTGCCTATTTATGCAGCCGTAAGCTTCCCCGTCAAGTGGACAGTTCAAAGGTAGAAGACTTGGCGTTCTCAAGTGCCTCAATGGGTGTCATCCCACCGAGACTGTCGTGGTCCCGCTCCTCG
>Ga0116152_10000074_pt1 | contig 72297 bp, 56 predicted proteins | sample AD_UKC119_MetaG_FD_89894 | JGI IMG/M metagenome (GOLD analysis project Ga0116152, IMG submission 89894) | Active sludge microbial communities of municipal wastewater-treating anaerobic digesters from Hong Kong - AD_UKC119_MetaG | ecosystem: Engineered > Bioreactor > Anaerobic > Digestate...
ACGAACGCCGAGGATGTGCGGCGGCTGATGGATGGCAATCGAGCGTCGCTGTTCGCTACGGATCCGCCATACCTCGTCGGCTACGACGGGACCAACCACCCGACCTCCAAGAAGAAAAAACGCCCGGGCAAGGACAAGAACAAGGACTGGTCGGGAAGCTACGGCATCACATGGGATGACGCAGATGCCAACCCCGACCTGTATGAGAAGTTCGTCCGCGTCGCCGTCGCCGAGGCGATCGCCACGGATGCGGCGTGGTATTGCTGGCATGCGAGCCGGCGACAGTCGATGGTCGAATCGGTCTGGCAGCAATTCGGCGCCTTCGTGCATCAGCAGATCGTGTGGGTGAAAGATCGGCCGATATTGAATCGGTCGTGGTTCACATGGCAACACGAGCCATGTTTCTTCGGGTGGGTGAAACCCAACAAGCCCAAGCGGGTCAGTGACGATCATATCTCGACGATCTGGCAGATTCCGACGGTGGCGGCCGGTCAGAAGACCGATCACCCGACTTCGAAGCCGATCGAGGTGTTCGCGATCCCGATGCGCCAGCACACCCGGCGCGGTGAGATCTGCTTCGAGCCGTTTTGTGGCTCGGGATCGCAGTTGATCGCGGCGGAGAAGTTGGGCCGACGCTGCTTCGCGATCGAGATCAGCCCGCACTACTGCGACGTGATCGTGCGGCGCTGGATCAACTGCGTGGGCGAACGGAACGCTCCGGCTGATCTCGTCGAGCGCTATCGCATCGCCGAAACCGAGGAGGTGTCGGCGTGAGCGACGAGAATCTTAGCATCAAGAAGGATGAACATGCGGAGACCGGCACCCTCGACCTCCTGAGACAGATCCAATCGGGGCAGATGAATCCCAAGGCCATGGGGCGCGAATCGCGGAGACAGGTGGTGGCGGCGTTGGTGCTGGACGGTTACGCGACGCCCGAGATCGCCAAGATCCTTCACACGTCGGATCGGACGATCGAGCGGGACCGACAAGCGCTGCGGGAGTCGACGGTGCTTCACAATTCCCCGGAACTTGTGAGCCAAGTCGCTGGCCGATTGTTCATGGAGATCGATACGGCGATTCAGCGGATTCGACGCGCCATTCGCGGGAAGGATGTCAGCGCCGCGGTCAAGGTGGACGCCGAGCACCGGTGCTGCCAGATCTACAGCGACTACGTGCAGCGGCTGCAGGGATTGGGTTATCTGCCCACGGCCAAACAGCAAATCGAGGCGGACATGGTCCACCACATGGGTACGGTTCCGTCCTTTCGTGAGCTGGAGAACGAATCTCGGAGACTGCTGGAACTCACAATGGAGGCCGGTGGCGTCGAGTCCGTGAAGCAGTTCGAGGCGATCACGGACGAGATCCAACGCGGGAGAATCGCCGAGGAACTCCGCGAGATCGAAAAACACGCGGCGCCGTTGGTCGAGTATGGGGGCGCGGCCGCGATGGGGGGAGACGCCCGATGATTGGTGGATTCCTGAGCGCGCAGACACGCGTGCAGGTCGAACGACGGAAGATCGCTGCTCAGTCTCCTGAGATGTTCGCGCGGGTGTATCTGGCGTCGACGTGCAATCGTCCATTTTCGAGAATGCACCGCGAGTTGTTTGAGTTGCTGCTCAATGCGCAATCGCAGCGGGCCGCGCGGATCGCCATCGCCGCGCCCCGTGGACATGCCAAGAGTACGATCGTGGCATTGGCGCATGTGCTCTGGTGCGCGCTCTATGCCAGGGAGCGATTAATCTTGCTCGTTTCCGCCACCAAGCCCCAGGCGACGACGCTACTCAGTCATGTCAAGGAACAGGTGACGAAGAACGAGCGGTTATTGGCCGACTTTCAGGATGTCTGTCATCGGGAGGGCGGTCGCGGCCAGCCGAAACCGTGGCGCGACAATCAGATCTGCCTGAAGAATGGCGTCATGATCCGGGCCTACGGGGCGCGTCAGGGGATTCGCGGGACGCGACACGGTGACCATCGGCCCGGCCTGATCATCGTCGACGACCTGGAGGATTCCGATGAGGTGATTGTCGAAGAGCAGCGTCAGAAGCTGAGCGAGTGGTTCAACGGAACACTATTGAAGGCTGGCCATCCGGAGACCAATGTCGTTGTGGTGGGGACGATTCTGCACCATGACTCTCTTCTGGCGAAGCTCGTTGATCCGCGAATTCAGCGCGGTTGGCTGGGGCGAACGTACAAGGCGGTCGAAGCGATTAGCCAGCGGCCGGACCTTTGGGAGACGTGGTCCAGCATCTATCACGATCGCGCCGAGCACGAGGGACGCTCGGGTCGCGAGGCCGCCCGGGCGTACTTCGAAGCGAACAAGGAGTTAATGCTCCGCGGCGCCAAGGTGCTGTGGCCTGAACTGGAGAGCTACCTTGACCTGATGGAGATGCGCGAGGCGGAGGGCAGGGCGAGTTTTCAGGCGGAAAAGCAGAACGAGCCGCTTGATCCCGAGCAGTGCTTGTTCGCAGGACACGCATTTCATTACTGGGATGACGAGTATCGCGATGAGCGGCATCTGCTCGACACGCTCGGTTCGAACGCCCGATTCTTCGGCGCCTGCGATCCATCGCTGGGGACCAAGCATGGCGACTACAGTGCTATCATCGTGCTCGTTCGTGATCGCAAGACCAAGATCAACTACATCCTGGCCGCCGACCTGAATCGGCGCACGCCGGATGAGACGATCCAGCGAATCGTGCAATACGCGAAACGATATGAGTTTCAGTCGTTCGCCGTCGAATCCAATCACTTCCAGCAACTGATGATCCAAAAACTCGAGGATCAAACGCGGGCGGAGGGGCGGCGGCTGAAGATAAAGCCAATCACGAGCCGAACGAACAAGAACGCTCGGATCGCCAGCCTGGAACCTGATGTGGCGCAAGGACACCTACGGTTCTACAAACGACATCAGATTCTGTTGGATCAGCTTCGACAATTTCCGGTGGGCAAACACGACGATGGGCCAGACGCGTTGGAAATGGCCGTGGACTTGGCGTGCAAGCCTGTTCATACCGTAGTCTGCGGGCAGATGTAGGGCTTGCGATCGTGGCCCGACGAGGCCCGCTTTGCGACTCCGAAGATCGTTGACTTCCGCCGCCGACAGAGCGAATATGAGTTCTGGTGTAGTGAATTGCGTCCATTGGAGGACCTGTTTTGTAACGGCCACGTTGTGTGGCAAGACATCTAAGTGACGTTCGCGCGTCAAGTCGCTGTCCTAGAGAAATACCGCCAGCCTGAGTCCTTCGGACTCTTGAATGTAGGAAAGCAGCACTTGGTACCGCGCTCCCGCAAGGGAGCGTCGGCCATGTGTTGTTTCCTGCGCCCCCTGGCGGGGGTTCTCTAGGCGACCTTGGTCCGGCGCTCCTTTTCTATGCGGTCGGATCTCGGGCGATCTCTCTTCGTCAGAATCGTGTTCTTCGACGCCACGAACGCATGGTCATATCAACCTCGTGCTGACCGGAGACAGACAATGATCGAGTTCAGTTGTTCCAAGTGCGGCGAACGATTGCGGGTTCAAGAGAGCGCGGCCGGAAGGCAGGGCGCCTGCCCACGGTGCCGCGCGTCGTTGGTCGTGCCGCAGCCCGGCGCTGTCAACATCGAGATCGCCGGCCCCGTGACACCGGTGGCCGCGCCGCCACCGGTCGTTTCGCACGATTCATGGCTACCTCACGATATTCCGAATCAACAGCGTCAAAAGCACCGTCGCTGGGTCGCGTTGATGATCGTCGGCGCCATCCTTTCCGCGCCATTCATTCCAAAGTTCCCATTGTGGCTCGGGATCGGGATTTGCGTTCTGTGCATTGCTTTTTTCGTGGGGCCGCTGCGTCGCATTCCTGAATCGATTCTCAGGCTGAAGAACCGATCTGGCTGGGATCGAGGATCGCGAGTCGTCATGTACGCCATCCTAGGAGGAATACTCATTACTTCAGGTGTCTATGGATTTCAGATGAAAGATGCGATGGCGGAAGCCGCCGCCAAGCGGGCCGCCGATGAGGCTGAACGGGCGCGCCTCACGACCGAGGCGAATCAGAAGGTCTCGGAGTTGGTTGCTACCGCGATCCAGAAACTCAAGGCGGGGGATGTCGATTCCGCGAAACAGAGCGCGGAGGCGGCCACGCGCGTGCCGCACGCGACCGCCAATTACAAGGCGAGCCAGATCGTTGGCATGATCAATCGGGCCACGGACGTCAACGCGGTCCGCAAAATCATGATGGACTTGAGGGATGAGGAGTTTCAGATACTGAAGAACGAACAACGACTTCCGCCGCAGCTTTCGTCTGGATACGATGTGCTCGACAAGCTGACAAAGGAAATTGCGGTCGCCCAGGCTGAGTCCGTCGCGACAGCGCGGGAGCAACGACGGCTGGCGGCGATCCAGGCACAGAAGGACGCTGAGGAGCGAGCAAAACGCGAAGCCGAAGCAGCGCGCAAGGCCGAGGAAGAGCGTGTCGCACGCGAGGCGGCAGCGCGCGAGGCGGCAAAAGCCGAGCGAAAGAGCTTGCTCGACAAATACATTGCCGTACTGAATGCCGCAGACGTTCAGCTTGTTGACAGCGTGTCGGTCGGGACAATCGCGGGCGACCATTGGGAGGCGACGATTACCGTCAAGAATGTCTGGCATTTGCGGGCTTACCAGATTCGATATCAGGATGCCCAAGCACTCTGGGACGTGTGGTCTCGCATCGCGTCGCCGAATAACCGTGACAAGGCCCGAATCAAGATCGTTGATCAGCGAGGCAACGAAGTGGGCGGCTCGCGACTGCTCGCGGGCTCGCTGATCTGGGTTCAGAAGGATTGACGATCGTAACATCGACGCCCCGTTCGCGTGCTTAAACGATGCCCAGAAAGATCGCGGCGGGGCCGTACGAGCGGGCAATTCTGCCGATGGCGCTGTTCTCGGGATTTGCTTGAATTCTCATCTGGTTCACGCTACTTTGGACGGCGCGTCCCCAACAGAGACTTCCTTTCCTTTCTCTACTCTCCGGCCCGAGAGTTGGGGACGCACACAGAGCCCCGCCACGGCGGAGCTTTTTGTGCGCAAAAAAGACCATAGACAGTCTTCATACAGGTGCCCAAGAGTATGGCCTGCCCGATTTTCGATGGATGACGGCGACCTAAAACGCGCTGGCTTCGACTCCGAGAAGTGATCAGCCGGATAATTAGATTGAGCAGGTCGCGATAGCGAGACCGCAGCTTGGGCCTGTCAGTTTCGAGCAATTGGGGACGAATTCCCTGGCAATCGCAAGCGGTCGTATGTAACCGCGACACCTAGATCTCGCAGTTGTCAGTGTCGATGCTGATGATGGAGATCTGGGTAATGGGCATGCGTGTGCCGCAACGGGTGATGGATGTGCGGATGTGAGTGGGGTCCTTCAGGATCGATTCCCGGCGGGTGGTCGTGCTGGTGGTGTTCGTCGTGCTCGTGCCAATGGTCGTGCTCGATGTAGGCGTGATCGTGCTCGTGGCAGTGTTTTTCGGTCACGTGCAACCACAGACCGACGAGCATCAGCGCGGCGGCGCCCGCGAAGGCAATCGTCAGCGGTTCGCGTAACAGTCCAATCGAAATCATGGCGCCGACGAACGGGGCCGCTGAAAAGTAGGCGCCCGTCCGCGCTGATCCAAGGTGTCGCAACGCGAGGATGAACAGCACGATACTGACGCCGTAGCTCGCCAGCCCGAGTGCGCCCGCGAGAATCGCATGCGTCAGCGGCGGAAGGGACTCGCCAGCGCCGAGCGCCAGCAACACGTTTACCGACCCGGCGACCAGTCCCTTGATGGCCGTGATCTGCACTGGATCCGCGGCGGAGATCTTTCGCGTCAGGTTGTTGTCGATCGCCCAACAGAGGCATGCCGCGGAAACCGCCAGGCTACCCACGGGCAGGCCGATTTCGGGCGTTCCCTTCCACGACAGCAAGACGCCGCCGGCGACGATCGCGCCCATCCCCAGGGCGATCCGCCGATCGAAATGCTCTCGAAAGACGAACCACGCCAGTAGCGCCGTCAGGACCCCTTCGAGATTCAGGAGCAGAGAAGACGTCGAAGCCGGCGAGTGGTCTAGGCCCCACATGAGTAGAACGGGGCCGAGGATGCCGCCGAACAACACGACCGCCGACAGCCACGGCAAATCCGGGCGTGCGAGTCGAGCCTCCGCCTGACGTCTTGCGTCCCCGCGTCGAAAGATCAACCACAGACCGAGACTGACGCCGCAGCCAAGGTAAAGCAGGCCCGCAAGCATGACGGGCGAAATGTCTGCGAGCAGCACCTTCGCCGCGGGTGTACTTGCGCCGAAGAGCACTGCGGCGGTCACGGCAAAGACGATCCCCCGACGATCGGGGCGGACTCGATCAGATTGCGTCAGCTCATCGTGCAACGTGTCACACACTCAGGTGATTACGTCAGCGGCTTGGCCGATCCGACGTGGACCGTGCCGTCGGGCTTCTTGATTTCGATCCACCACATGGCTTTTTCCGGCAGAGGACTCGGGGCGACGGCATGGACATCATAGTCGTCGTGGGAAGCCGCATACTCGCCCTTGCCGACCATCGACATCGTCTTGTCTTCGGTCCCGATCCAAGCTCGAACCACCGTCGCGCCTTTGTCGTTGTACGGCAGCTTGACGACGAGATGACCCTCTTTGCCGGCCTCGACCTTTCCGTGGCCCTGCGCGAGATCGATTTCCAGATCGCCGCATTTTGCTTTGCCGATGGAAACCTCGTCGTGGGCGTGATCTTCGCCGGCGTGGCCCTCATCGCCGTGATCGTCATGCGTCGAGCCGTCGGCGTGCTTGTGCGCGTCGTCGGTCGATTTCTTCGCCGGCGCGCTGTTGTTGTTGGATGGCGTGTCGGATGACTTGTCGCAGCCATTCAGGAACGTAAGCGCGGCGATGGCCATCGCAGGGATCAGGATTCGGTACATGGTGTTGCCTCCAATCTTGCCGAGGTTAGGCGCCCGGCGGACATTGTGATGATTTCGGCGCTACTCCGCAGCCGAAACGCGATGAATCGCCGCGTACCCCGCCGGCACGACGACAAGATTCAGAAAAGTCGATGTCAACAGACCGCCCAGGATGACGACCGAGAGCGGCGCGAGAATCTCGTTGCCCGGTTCATCGCCCTTGAGCACGATCGGAATGAGGGCGAGCGCGGCCGTCAGAGCGGTCATCAGGATCGGGACGAGCCGCTCCTGCGAACCGCGGACGATCGCGTCGACCATCGTCGCGCCTTCCTCCTCGACGAGATGGCGATAGTGATTGACCAGCAGGATGCCATTTCGCACGGCGATGCCGAACAGCGTGATGAACCCGACAAGGCTGGCGATCGATATCACGGGGGCCGTGTATTCGCCGGGGCCGAACAGCGCGATCGTATTGCCGATCAGGCTGGGCGACTCGGTCACGAAGATCGCAAGGATGCCCCCGATCAACGCCAACGGCAGATTGACCAGCACAAGCAGCGAAACGCGAATCGAACCGATGGCGAGATTCAGCAGGACCAGCATGATCGCGACGACAAGGCCTGAAAAAAGCCAGATCGTTCGACTCGCAGACTGCTGGGCCTCGAACTGACCGCCATATTTCACGGTATATCCATGGCGTTGAACGATCGGATCGACACGCTGCTGTACCTGTCCGACGAGATGCCCCAGGTTGTGGCCTTCGGCGACATTCAACGACACGACGGCTTTGCGTTGTGCGTTTTCGCGGGCGATCAGATTCGACGCCATTTCCGGTCCGATGTCGGCGACTTCCTCAAGGCGAACCAGTGCACCGCCTTGACCGCGCAACGCGAGGTTGCGGAGGTCTCGAACGCTCTCGCGTTCACGCTCCGCGAGCCGGACCGTCAACGCGTAGCGCCGGATTCCCTCATTCACTTCGACAACGTGCGCGCCGAATATGGCGTTTCGAACCTGACGCGCCGCCGCCGCGGGCGTCAGACCGTAGGCTGCGAGCTCATAGGGCCGATACTCGACGGGCAGCGATTGGATCATGACTTCACGATTGGCGGCGACGTCGCGAGCGCCCGGAAGTCCCTTGAGTTCGGTCTCGATTTCCTTCGCGATTGTTCGCAGGATGTCCAGATCCTCGCCGTAGACGCTGATGGCGATTGCCGCCGGCGTTCCCGACAGGATGTGACTGAGCCGATGCTCGATCGGCTGGCCGACGTTTGTCGTAATCCCCGGTACGCGTTCAAGAATCTGCGTGATCTCGGCGCGGACGTCTTCTTTTCGGTATCCCGGTTTGATCGTGACGTCGATCTCCGAATTGCTCACGGGCTCGGCGTGTTCGTCGCGCTCGGCGCGACCTGTGCGGCGCGTGACGCTCTTGACGCCCTCGACCTGAAGCAGTTGCTTTTCGACAGATCCCGCCATGCGATTGCTCGCGTTCAACGACGTGCCCGGCGGCGCGAACAGACCGACGGTAAATGTCCCCTCGTTGAATTCAGGCAGAAACGATGTTCCGAATGTGGAGGCGAGCCAGAGTGTCGCGATCGTGACGGCCGCCGCGCCGCCAAGGACCATCGTGCGATGCCTTAACGCAAGCCGGATCGAGGGCTCGTACATCGCCTTGAGCCAGCGAACGAGCGCGCCGTCATGCGATTCCCGCTCCGTGGGCTCTGCGTGGAGCAGATAGCGGCACATCGCCGGCGTGACTGTGAGGGCGACCGCCAGCGAGGCGAGGATCGAGACGACGAACGCGATGCCGAGCGGTCGAAAGAACCGGCCCTCGATGCCCTCCAGGAACATCAGCGGAACGAATACCAGCGCGATGATGATCGTCGCGAATACCATCGCGGGCCGAATCTCGTTGCTGGCGTCGAAGATGACCTGGAGTTTCGAGTGACGCTCGGATTCCGGCTTGGCGGCATTGAGCCGCAGCCGCCGGAATACGTTTTCGACGTCGATGATCGCATCGTCCACCAGACTTCCGACGGCGATCGCGAATCCGCCGAGGGTCATGACATTGATCGTCATGCCGAAGCCGTTGACGGCCATCAATCCGACGGCAAGCGACAGCGGGATCGACGTCAGCGTGATGACCGTCGTTCGGATGTTCAACAGGAACATGAACAGAATCACGGTCACGATAATCCCCGCGTCGCGCAGGGCGTGCATGACGTTGTCGACCGAATGCTGGATAAAGTCCGATTGCCGGAAGATCTGGCGATTGATGTGGATGCCGGATGGCAGGCTCTTCTGAAGCGTGTTCAGCATCGCGTCTACACGGTCCGTAATCACCAGCGTATTCGTTCCGGGCGCCTTTTGAACCGTCATGACAACCGCCGGCTTACCACCATCTGCGCCCGTCCCGCGTTTCAGCGCGGGACCGAGCTGCACATCGGCGACCTGTCCGATCGTGACGGGCGCGCCATCGTGGTACTTGATGACCGTGCCGGCGATGTCAGCGACGCTTCGGACGCGACCGCTCTGTCGGATCGGGAGTTCGAGCGAATCGACGTCCGGCAGATAACCGGCGCTCAACGTGCTGTGCGCTTCGCGCGCCCCTTCAACGACGTCGGCGATCGTCAGATCGAACAGCCGCAGTTTTTCCTGTTCGACGAGCACCTGATACTCGGGCAGCTCGCCGCCGATGACGGACACCTGCGCGATGCCTGGGATTGCCAGCAGCTTGTTTCGCAGATCGAATTCCGCGTATCCCCGCAAATCCAGGTCACTCACGGACCCGTCGGGCGACGAAACGGCGAGCAGCATGATTTCGCCGGTGATTGACGTGATCGGCGTCATTTCCGCGTGCGCGTCCGGCGGCAGCTCTTCGCGGACCGAGTCGAGCCGTTCCGACACGAGCTGCCGCGCCTGATAGATATTCGTGCCCCATTCGAATTCGACGTAGGCGATCGACAGGCCGATGGCGCTCGACGATCGAACGCGTCGGACGCCAGGAATGCCGTTGAACGCCGTCTCGATGCGAAACGTGACGTATTGCTCGACTTCGTCGGCCGCGAGCCCCGGGGCTTCCGCCATCACGACGACCGTCGGCGCATTGAGTTCGGGGAACACGTCGACCGGCGTCCGCGAGAGCTGGTAACCGGCGAACACGAGCAGGACGGCCGCGAGCACAAGGACCAACGGCGCGTGATCGATGGAAAAGCGGATGAGTTTCTTCAGCATATACGATCTCCGCTTTCTTAATGCTCGCCGTGATAGGAACCATCGGCGTGGAAGTGCCCACCCTTCTGACTGGTTCCGCTCTGCGCCGTTGCGAGTTTCAATTCGTACGCGCCATCGAGTACGACCTCGTCGCCGCGCATCACGCCGCTTTGGATCACGACCCATCGACCGTCATCGACGCCCATGTCCGCTTCAACGCGGATGGCCTTGTTCGGGTCCTTCGGATCGCGGCGGAAAAAGACGTGCGTGATGCCATCTTTCACGATGGCGGATCGCGGGATCGCGAGGGCCTTGCCGCCGGAGCTTTCGGCAACGACTTCCAGGAATGCCGAGACGCCGGGCCGCATCCAGGATCGTGTTTCGGAGGGCCGGGCGATCAGCGTGATCGTGCGATTGTCGGGATGCGCGTCGAGTCCGATCGTCAGCTCGGACGGAACGGCGTCGCCGATGTCCAGTCCCGACGTGCGAGGCGGCGCTATGCTCGCCGTGGCGCCGTTGGAGAGTCTCGGCAAATCCGCCTGCATTCCCATGGCGCGGAACCGAAGCCGATCCGGCTGGACGGTGGTCATGACCGTGTGGCTTTCGTCGGCCCATGCGCCATTCGTCACGCCGATCGACTCCACGACGCCGGGCGCTTCGGCGCGAATCTCGATCTGTCGGATTTCGCGCCATCGCGGATGCTTCGATTCGGTCGCGGGATCAACCGCAATCAGGTCGGCGACGGGGATCGAGAGGATCGAGCTGGCGTTGGCGAGCAGCAACTCCAGCCGCTCGCGATGGGCGTTCACTTCCGAGGCGACCTGCGACTCGCGGAGCCGCAGTTCCGCTTCCTTCTCCATGACTTCCGCGAGATCGGCGCGGGCCGTCGCGAGCGTGCCCTGCGTCTGCGCCAGATCCTCATCCGTCACGACGCCCGACGCGCGATTGGCCTCCAGCTGCCCGACCCGTTTTGCCCAAATCTCGACGGCCTTTTCAAGTTCGGCGTGATGCGACTCGTGCGCCTTCAGGAGCGGGACCATTGCTTCGGCGCTCGCCCGGGCCTGGGCGAGCTGCAACTCAGTTTCGTTGAGTCTCTGCTGGAGTTCGCGCCAGTCCGGAGAGTTCAGCAGGTAGAGCACGTCGCCCGATTTGACGCTGTCGAACTGTGCGACTTTCAATTCGATACGTCCGCTCGCCATCGTGCGGTACTCGCGACGAGCTTCGGGCGACAGCTCAAAGCTGCCGGGAACGCGAATCGTCCGGGCAACTTCGCGCACCTCGACCTTGGCGAACGTGATGCCGAGATTGCTGCGGACCGTCGGGGGAATGTCGACGCGGTTCGTCGGCGGCGCGCTTTGGCTGTTGTCGCCCGCGCCTGCGTCATCCGACGCCGGTTTCGACTGGCAGCCGGCAAACGCCGGCAACAGAGTTATGCAGATGAGTAGGTATCGGAGGGTCATGATGCTTGTCCTTCGGCGTCGGTCGCGTCGCCGGATTCCGCGTTGAAGTCGGATGCGGGGCGACCTGTGACGCGTTCGAGTTCGATGTCGGCAATTGCGGCGTCGCGAAGGGCGCCGAGTTCGGCACCGCGCGTCGTGAGATAGGCCCGCTGCGCCTCGAGCAGGGAAAGGAACGGTACGCGACCGATGCGATAACCCTCTTTCGCGAGGCTCACGCTCCTGTCGGCGGTCGGTACGAATTCGTCATGATAGAAACGGGCGTTTTCCGCGGCCGTGCGGGCCTTGGCGAGCCCCGCGTAGATGTCCTGCGCGACACTCACGAGCAGCGTATCCCGCAAGCGTCGCGTCTGTTCCAACACGCGATCGGCCTTGGCAATCTGCGCCTGATTCTGATCCAGGATCGGGAGTTCCATCGAGATTGTCGGCCCGGCGATCGTGTTCGTGACATTCTGAGACGATTGCGGCATGAAGTTGGGCGGCGTCAGCGCGTTGGATTGCGCTGAGTTGTAATACGTTTCCGCCAGCCAGTTGCGATTGCCGCGCGTCCGGCGTTCCGCCAACTCGAAAGCGAAACCGAGATCGACGGATCGCAGGAACTTCACGCGTTCGAGGCGGGCAAGGGCTTCGGCTGATGCGATCGCCTGATCCATGGCCTGCACGTCGAGCCGCGCCGCACGCGCGATCTCCTGCAGGTGGTCCGCCGTCACGTTTTGAATCGATGGCGGGGACAGCTTGTCCGCAAGTGAGAGTTTCTCCGGATCGCCCGTGTGACCGAGCAGCTCACACAACGCGGCCTTCGCCTGGATCATCGCGAGCCGAGCGTTGCGATAGTTAATTTCCGATTGGAGCCGCTGCGACTTGGCAAGATTGACATCGACTTCCGAGCCCGAGCCGGCCCGTTGTCGAAGCTCCGCCATTTCCACGAGATCGAGCGAGATTCGCAGCCCGACGTCGCCAAGCTCGACAATCGATTCGGCCTGCGCCGCCTGGACATACGCCTGACGAACATCCCACACGATTCCCGCCGTCGTTTGCGCGGCGTTCAGAACCGTCCGATCGAGATCACGTTGCGCCGCTTCCTTCCGTGCGGGCACGAGCCATAGCTCCGCGATGCTCTGCGCGAGATTGAATTCAACGTTGGAGCGACCGCCGCCGTCGGGCAGGCGAAACGACAGGAAGATCGACGGATTCGAATAGAGCGTCGACTGCACGAAATCCGCACGCGAAACGCCGATCGATAGCATCGCCGAACGGATGCGCGGATTGTTCAGCAACGCGAACTGCACGGCCTCATCGGCGGTCAGACCGTCGGCGAAAAGCTCGCGCGTTGTTGTCTCGGCAACATCGTCGTCGCGCGCAATGGCGTCCGCCCGAACGCCGATGGCCCGTTCTACCGCTTCGGCCGAGCGCTCGATGTCCGGCCGCGGGTTGAGCGATGCACAACCGGCGGTGACGGCGGCGAGCGCCATGCCAGCCATTGCGGCAAGTCGGTGCGCCCTCGCTGAAGGTACGGGGCCTGCCGCCGTCGCATGCAAGTATGCACGCACACGGTGCAGGAAAGCCCCTGCGCGGGGAAATAGTGATGAATACAAACCGTGAGGCTCCGGAATCGGTAATGCTTGACCCGTTGCCGCGCATGCGACAACACGACGCGAGCGCCGCGTCGATCAGGTCAACAGAACAATCGTCCGGATTTGTGGGAGTGAGTCCTGATCTGTCGGTGGCCTTGGCGGCCGATCGGGCGGGCCAAGCTCCGGTATCTCGGGTCGGGCCGAAAGCCAGACGTGGAGCTGCAATCCGACGAATTCCGTCGGTGTCGATCGGCGGACATCCCGCTGCGCGTTGGGCAGCAGCATCGGGACCGATTCGCCGTGACCATCCTCTAGTTCATGGTGATCTCCATCCGCGTCGTCGTCAGCCGCCGCATGCAGGTGGCCGTGCGTATGGAAAAGCCCTTGATGCCCGTGAGAATGAACGTGCGAGACATCATGTTCACCCGTGGCGCAATGACGATGCGCCCCGGTTCCCGTGATGATTGCGACGGCGAACAACCCGCAGCAGGCCAAGATGGAACCAATTCGATCCACGCCTATCGAGCATAAGCGCTATGCCCGCTGAATTCAACGCACCGTACGCATCTCAATTGGGGTGTAGCGGGATGGGCATACTCTACTAAGTCCCCGGCCCCGTTGGATTCACTAGCTAACACATGTTAGTAATGTTCGCGGATTCCGTGGCCGGACTTCTGTCGCCGACATTCGGTTGTGGTTGGGGGCGTGGCGGCATGCTGTGGGCTAGACGAACCTAAGTGATTGTTTCAGTAGATTCGAGCCACAAAACCCCGCAGGACCGTTGGATTCGTATCCAGTACTCACGGGCACCCCGCAAACGATTAGATTGATCAATTGTGATAAGAGTCGCTCCTGGGAGAAGTACTTGACGCCATCCATTTCTTGTGTAAGAGTAGGGTAGCGATTGACATATGAACAGAGTAACGCCTGGGGATATGGCGAGCCGGTCTAGGGGCCGGCGTGGACGGGTTTTCCACCCGACCAAATCCAAGCGACCTATTAGGGTGTGACCGCGTTTTTTCGAAGACGCTGTCACACCCTTTTTTTGTGCTGGAGAAGATCATGCAAGGACGTCGAGACAATCTGTCAGAATCGAATACTGACCGCCAGCGCCGACTACCCGCGAGCGGCAATGGCTGTGCTACGCAAGGTGTGGCCGGCGCCACTCAGCCTTCTAATTTTGCTGCACGCGACAGCCTCGCGACCACACTGGTTGGATTGGACGCGGCATATTCAGCCAAGCGCCGTCGACTCGAGGAATTGGCGCGAGAGCTGATTTCGCGGCTCGTCGTTACTCCCGGCCGCGTCATCATGTATTACTCGGAAAAGCTCGGCATTGACGATGGGTCGGGGATGCTGGGTGAGCGCCATCGACAACAGCTTGCGAACTACGCAGCGGCCGAACTTGGAATTGCCGACCACGAATTCTGGAGGTTGGATGTTGGGCAGTTTGGCGCAATGCTTCGCGCTGAACATGAGCGAAAGCGCTCCCAACAAACGACACCTCGCGAAATCGAGATCGAAATCGCCGAACGCAATCAACGCCCGAAGAAGGCGAACAAGAAGCCGGCGCGGAGGCAGCGACGCCGCGCACCCCGCGAGTCCGTGACGGCGCGAGAATTAGAGGCTTACTCGCTTCGCCAGAATAACTTGTCGTATCGCGAAATCGGCGAGCAGCTTGGTATCTCTGCATCGGCCGCTGGCAAGCTGGTGCGATCTGCCCGAAGGATCGTCGATCGGCGAAGTCGGTCTGTACAGACAAGAGCAATGCCGACCGACCATCGCGGACAATCGACAATCGGCACCGACAATTGACAACCCGATTCGCAACCTCTCTGAGAAAATCCCAGATAATATTCGGGCCGTCCTAATCCACTCAATCGCAGCAACTTAGAGCGCTGAACCCTTCACCGGACAACCCCTTTGGGGACGCCGCAGGTTTTCGCGCGCGCCTTTGTATACCGCCGCAACATTCTTCGTCTACATCGTTGTCGGCGGCGGTGGCCTGAGGCAATAGCGTGATGAACATTCAAGACATCTCGATTACCGACATCAACCCCGCACCGTACAACCCGCGCGTCGATCTCAAACCCGGCGATCCCGACTACGAGAAGCTCAAGCGCAGTCTGACCGAGTTCGGCTGCGTCGAGCCGCTGGTCTGGAATCGGCAAACGGGCAATCTGGTCGGCGGGCACCAGCGGCTCAAGATCCTGATCGACCAAGGCGCCGATTCCGCGATGGTGAGCGTCGTCGACCTGCCCATCGAGCGCGAAAAGGCTCTCAACATCGCCCTGAACAAGATCTCAGGCGATTGGGACCGAGAGAAACTGGCGGCGCTCCTCGACGAACTGACGACGATTCCGGATTTCGACGTCGAGCTGACCGGCTTCGACACGCCGGACATCGATGCGTTGCTTGCTGATCTCATGGACCAGCGTGGCGCGGACGCGGACGATGACTTCGACGCCGCCGATGGGCTGCGCCCCGATGAGCCGGCGATCACACAGCCGGGCGACCTGATCGAGCTCGGGCCGCATCGCTTGCTCTGCGGCGACTGTAGCAAGGCAGAGGATGTCGATCGATTGCTCGACGGCAATCCGATCGATCTCGTCTTCACCGATCCGCCTTACAACGTGGACTACTACGGCGGCAATCGGCCCAAGCCGCAGGGCGCCCGCCCCAAACAATCTCGCGAGTGGAAGCGGATCTACGCCGACAATCAGAGCCAGGAAAAATACGAGGCCTGGTTCGGCCGCGTTGTTGCAAACTTCAAAACCCATCTGAGACCTTCGACGCCCATCTACATTTGGAACGGCCATCGGCAATTCGGGCCGATGCACTCGATGCTCTCGGCCGCTGGAATTCAAGTCGCCTGCGTCATCACTTGGGCCAAGGAGTGCTTCGCGATCGGTTACGGCGACTATCAGCAGCAGACGGAATTCTGCCTCTACGGCTGGCTCGCCGACAAGAAGGGCGGTCACGCGTGGTACGGCCCAAACAACGCAAGCACGCTTTGGCAGGTGCATCGAGATCGCACCCGGGATTACCGCCATCCCACCCAGAAGCCACTCGAATTGGCGGAACGGGCGATTCGAAACTCGTCGAAACGGGATGATGTCGTCTTCGACGGGTTCCTCGGCAGCGGCACAACGCTGATTGCCGCCGAACGGCTCGGTCGCCGGTGCTTCGGCACTGAAATCGATCCGCATTACTGCGACGGCATCGTCCGGCGCTATCTCGCTTGCGTTGGCGCCGATCAGGCCGCGCCGGAACTGGTGAAGAAGTACCAACTGGACTCGGAGGTCTCGGCGTGAGCGATCCCGAATCCAGATCCGTGCTGACGGTCATTCGCGAGATTCGATCGGGGGCGACTGCGCCGGGCAATCTCTCGATTGACGAGCGACGATCATGCGTCGCCCACCTGTCGGGCGACGGCTACTCTGCGACCGAGATCGCGGAGATCCTGAAGACGAGCGAACGCACGATCAATCGCGACCGCCGTGCGATCCAGGCGGCCAACGCCGTCGAACATGATCCTAAGCTCGCTTCCGAAATGGTCGGCCGTCTCATTGGCGAGGCCGAGTTGTGCATATCCCGGATTCGCCGGGCGCTGCGCGATCGGGAGGCGACCGCGCAGGTCAAGGTGGATGGCGAGCGCAAGTGCTTTCAGATCACCGTCGACATGATCACCGCGCTTCAGCGCTTGGGTTATCTCCCGATGGCGTCGCTAGATGTCCGCGCGGATGTCACCCATCGATTGGGCGTTCCGGATATGGAGGCGGTTCGCGCTGAATTCGAACGGCTCAAGTCGATCACCGCGTCCTGCGGCTTACCGTCGGATGAATTGGATGAAGAGATTATCGAGAAAATGTTGACTCAGGAACCAAGGAAGGAGGCCGAAGTTGAATCCGCAACCGAACCCGAATCCGGATCCGGATCCGAATGAACTCGCCATGGAGATGCTGCGCGCGAAGCGGCGCGAGGCGGGCAGGCAGTCTCCGGCCGCGTTCGCGCGAATCTACATGACGCGGCACGTCAAGAAAGCGCCGTCGGCCATGCACGAAGAGATCTTCGAACTCCTCCGCGACATCACCGTGGAAGGCCGCGGAGGGAGGATCGCGATCGCCGCGCCGCGCGGCCACGCCAAGAGCACGATTGTCAGTACGGCCTACGTCCTGTGGTGCATCTGCTATGAGCTGGAGCGGTACATCCTGATCGTCTCGGATACGTCCAGCCAGGCGAACGACCAATTGGAACACGTCAAACGGGAACTGGAATCGAACCTCTTACTGCAGATGGACTTCCCCGACGTCTGCGAGACGCCGGGCGTTCGGCCTGGGCCGCCGCGCTGGCGCCAGGACGAGATCGTCACCCGAAACGACGTTCGCGTGCAGGCGTTTGGCGCCACCAAGAAAATCCGAGGGCGGAGATACAAGCAGCATCGCCCCAGTTTGATCGTCGTCGACGACCTCGAGAACGAGGAGCAGACGGCGTCACAGGATCGCCGCGAAAAGCTGCGTAACTGGTTCGAAAAGTCCCTGCTCAAGTCGGGCGACGAGCTCACGAATGTCGTCGTCGTTGGCACGGTCATGCATTACGACGCGCTATTGGCCACGCTCGTCGATGATCGCAAGTCTCCGCGCTGGACTGGTCGGGTCTATCGCGCCGTCCTGAAGTGGTCCGACCGGACCGACCTTTGGGAAACCTGGGAGGCCATCTACACCCGACGCGAAGAGTCGGAGGGCCAAATCGGCCCGAAAGCCGCCGAGGCGTTCTTCGAACAGAATCGGCGCGAGATGCTGGCGGGCACAGAGGTCCTCTGGCCAGAACACGAGGGATACTATCAGTTGATGGTCCAGCGCGCCAGCGAAGGGCGCGCCAGCTTCGACAGCGAGAAGCAGAATGAGCCGATCGATCCGCGCGACTGTCTGTTCCGCGAGGACGACATCGTATACTGGGACGACAAATACAGCTCGCTAGATGAACTCAAGGCCGAAGTGGGTCGGTATCATTTCTTCGGCGCTTGCGATCCCAGCCTGGGTAAGCAGGGCAAGAACCGCGATGATTCAGCGATCGTCACGCTGCTTCGGGATCGGAAGAACGGCACACTCTACGTGGTCGACGCCGATATCGCCCGGCGCCCGCCCGATCAGACCATCACGACCATCCTCAGTTATCAGGAACTGCGCAAGTACGAACGATTCGCGATTGAGTGCAACCAGTTCCAGGATTACATGGCTGACGAGCTAAACCGCCGCAGCGAGGCCGAGGGCGCCTACATGTCGATCAAGCGGATCACCAACAAGGGCGACAAGATGGGGCGCATTCAGAAGCTCCAGCCGTTGGTCAAGTCCGGCGCCATCCAGTTCAGCCGCAAGCATCGGCTGTTGCTCGACCAGCTGCGGCAGTTTCCGAAGGCGGCGCATGATGACGGGCCGGACGCCTTGGAGATGGCGGTTGAGGTGGCGAAGAAAGGCGGCGGCTGCGGGATCTGGGCTGTCAACCTTTCTGGGGATGACGACGATTATGACGACGACTTCGGCGAAGGCTGGGTGACGCTGGGTTGGTGAGCCAACGTATTCGACCGAAATATGACAGTAGGCGCAGCAGGAGATTTCGAAGTTGCTGTTAAGATGGTCGCGTATCGCAGGACGCCTTTCTTGCGAAGCTATCGCGATGCCGCGCCGATTCACCTTGGTTAGACGGAGTGACTCTATTGGCCTCGCGCAAGCGATAAAACTCCTAAGTTGGAGCGTCGGTGTCTTGGCCATGTAGATCGAGCGCAATGGAGGAATATAATGACGTTTCAGTCCCTACGAACCCACCTGATTGGGCTCTTGGCAGTACTTGTATCCCTTGGTTGTTCGGCGAATCTGCCGACAGGGATTTCCGATCGCGCCCCGACAAACGCCGAGATTAGTAAGGGGGGCGACGATGGGGCGGGGATGATTCAAGCCATCGGTGCGACTTTCATAGGGGATGCAGCGTCGCTAAGGGACTTTGTGCGCTTGCAGGGAAGTAACATGTCGCAGTTTGTGGGTACCAACTTCGTCATCCTGCCCAAACCGATCAGCACGAAAGACCTCGCTGATGCAATCATCTCAATGCCGGCTGGGCAACGACAGATCGAGGCCGCCGTTCGCCGAGCTGTGAGTTGCCATATAGGTAACGAAAAGCCGACATCCGACGATCCTGACATGGACAATTGTCAGCGAGAAATTGGCCGTGGGAATCTTGGTGGTAAGACGCCTGCGATCTCACACACGCGCGCAAACAGATTGAGCACCTCGGCCCGCGTAGCGTCCATCCAAAAGGCAAGCTGGCGGTCATTGATGCAATAGAATTCCCTTTCGGGACCTTGGCGGCTGATGTACACCTGCCCAGTAACTAATGCAATGTCAAGCCGCGATCGAATTGCACGCAAGAGATCCACGATTGCATCCATGGACTCACGCCACGCCACGTTTTCGAGGAATGCCTTGCCACGCGCTTGTCCAAGAATTGTGCCATCCCTCGACCGGAGGCAACCAGTATTGAGCGCAATAATTGTATCCTCGACGGCACGATCGAATGCCTCCATCGATCCTTCTTGTGCGAATGGATCCTGAAACGCTGGGCGATCGAACGCCTGTGCGAAGAACTGGATGAGCCGAACATCGTCTTCGTGATTCGATTCTACGCGTGGCGACTCGATGGCCAACAGCGCCGCGCTCTCGGAAAGGCGTTTCCATTCGTGGATGACCTCGGTTGTGTAGCGTTTGACGTCGTTGTCAACGAGCTTAGCGCAGTTCTGACACAGCCAGATTCCATTCTCTTGAGACGCTCGTTCTTCGCTTGTCATCGCCGGGTCGTATCTGGGCCCACCTTCGGCTGCAGCGGTGATATGGGCGGCTACGCCGATGTTCAGGGACTCATTGGGATCCTCACACGGTCCCGATGTTTGTTGGCGACAATTCGGGTTCGAGCAGCGCATCGCGACGCGTTGCGCTAAGAGTTGCTTGATATCATTCGGGAATTCACCACGACTGCGCTTAACGGACTTCTTCGCCATCCCTGTACCCCATAGACGCCCCATCCCATTTATTGTCACGAGTTTCTGCATCGTCACGTATGGCTTCGATCTTGAGCGAGTCAATTGCGATCAATCTTTGGCTTTGGAGATTGTGCGGCCTCACACGACCGGCGTCGACAAATCGCCATGATCATCGAAATCGTCAAACGACGAGTAGACCCGCTGTCCCTTGGCGGTCAGGTTCCGGCCGAGCATCGTATCAAGTATTCGCTTCTTAAGGTATGCTGCGCCCTTCTCGAAGGCTGTAATGGGGGTTGTCTTAATAGCGTACTTCATGTGCCGCTTGTATGCAGTGTAGATAAACCCCCACCGCATTGGCTCTCCCTGTTTATTGCAGTGCCAAGCTCGAAACTGATTGTACCGGTCTACAAGGTAGAGCAAATAGCCTACCTTTCGCGGGTCGTCGCAGACGGTGCCCGCAACCCGTGGAACCGCATCTCTTCGGGAACGACCGCCGGAAATCTTGATGCTGACATCGCCTACGGCGACAATATTGCCATTGCCACAAACGTTCTGTGATACGGCCGGTTGAGGACACGGAAACTTCAGCGTCTTGTGGGCGCTCTTTGCCGAGTAAAGTTGTGATCTCGGGATCTCGCCTGCGTCCGCCCGCGCATGGCAGGATGCACAAATCACGATCATCTCGTTGGGGTCATGACGGAGCGTTTCGGCGTACGGCTTGATGTGATGGATCTGTAGCGCGGTTACATTATCTTCGCCGCACAATGGGCATCGGCTCTCGACTTCTTGGTAAAGGGATTTTTCTAATCGCTTCGGTACCGCTTTCCGGCGTGCAGTCATGTGACCCTCCATGGTTCGTAGTCAGCCTCCTTGCTGACTGAGGGGATTTTACCGGTTCAATTCGGTCAATGGTGATGAATTCTATATTCTGGTTGGGTATCCACCTTTCGTACGAATCGTGTGCCTGTCAGACGTTCATGGCCCCCACTGGAAATGTGATAGTCCGGTGACGTCTTGATAGAAAATCACAGCGGAATTTGCGAGTATTCGACAGAATATCCATGTCCAGCATGAGGCCTCTCAATCGAATCTCTGCGGATTGCGAAATCTCCATCTGACCAAGTTCTGAGATTCGACTCTTGCGTTGATATACAAGTCTGAGTTTGGCCTTGATCGCCCCCGGATTATCCGAATAGGATAATCGGGATGACGAGCCGGTACTCCATCAGGATTGCTCGCGGTCGGCTGATTGCTGTTTTCGGTTGCGTCGAGATAGCAACAGAGTCTCTCGCAGACGCGAAAATGCTGGCATCCGCGCCGATGCTCAATCGACGGGGTCTTGAACAAGGTGTCCTCAAATGATACCCGCGGGAATTTCGGAGGATTGTGGCCCTCATGAGATACTACATGCTAGATGAGCCCTTCGGGTATTTGTACCGAAGATTTCGGCGGTGGTACAAGACTCGGTGATTCGGTTGCTCGTGGAAACAGCGATCGCTGGCGCGCTCGCCTGGGGCTCCGTATATCTCGCTTGGTGGCTTCCGTTGATCGTGCTGCCAACGGTACTTGGCATTGCCAATTACCAGTTCAGGCCGGCAATGGCAGCCACGCCGCATCGCATGATGCTCGATTTCGGTCACATGGCACAGCAAATTAGCTGGATTGTCATAGCGGCGGTTATCTGCTACCGCCACTGGAATGCGTGGTGGGGCGCGGTGCTTGGTGGGGTGATCGGATACTTGGGGTGTGGGTTCATGGCGCCTCGCCGGTGGGAATCTGAATCGCGCGCAGAGTCGTCCGCGCGATGAGCGAGATTCTGTGCTGGACCATGAACTCGCTATGTGCGAGTCGCACGAATTGCGGGATTCGACCGATCGATCCTGAATTCTATCAAAGCCCAACTCGAAGTGTTCTCGCTTGGCTGACTTGACGGCGTATTTTTACGCATGAGATGCCCAAGCGCAAACTCTGAGACAAGTCAGGAGTTGGGTTCGGCGGCGTCATGCGCCGGCGTTCTCCCGTTCTGTGTCATTACCACCGAAGAGTAGGAATGAAATTGCCATGAGGCACTTCGCCGAGTCCATTGCTCCCATTCGTCGTCGCATCATTCCATGTACTATCGCATGGCGGTTCCAATAGTCTTCATCCGAAAGCCTTGCGGGGTCTGGGTCTTCTTGAAGTGACCCAAACGTCTGTACAAACAGACCTGCATCTTCATTCAACGTGGGGCCCGTTGGCGTCTTGTAGCCAAGTTCAGGCTTCAGATGATCCGGCCGACGCCGGTTGCCGCGCTTCGTCGTCAGCGATTTTCCGTCGTAGAAGAACATCGCAAGTTCGTCAATCAAAGGGACCCCCATGTAGGTGGCCTCCTCGAAATTCCCGTCCTTGTGATGCGACATGAAGCACAGCAGGCGGTATTTAGTGTGGTCCGCGACGCCTGCATCGTCTAGCCAAGGGGCCAGCCTTGCCAAGTCAAACTCGGGCAATTGAGACATAATCTCCTTGTCGACAGTTTCCCAATCCTCTCGACGTATCGCGTCAGCCAGCGTGATCCACAGCGACATGTCTTCGTTTCCACTGAGATACCATCCCCGCTTAGGTAGGGCGGCAGGCAGTAATAAGCTCGTTTCTTCGATCACGACCGCAATCGAATCCGCGCGCGCTTTCCATTTGGAAATCTGTTCGGCTACAACGTCAAGGCGATCGAACACGATCGCCTTTCGGAACGCTCCGAGATTGTGCACTGCCTTCTCAACTTGACCTACGAGTCGGGTAATACCCTCGGGGACTTTGCTCAACTCGCTGATCTGGTTCGTGATCTTTCCGATGTCCGCCAAGAGCTTGTCGATATCAGACTTCATTTTCGCCACGGGACTGCTCCTAATGCCATTCGAGCCCAATTGCGATGGTTGGATTGCCTGTCCTTCGCGCTTTCCCAAAAAGATGAGCGGTTCATTGCGATGTGAACGGTGATTGGATGCGCCTTTGTTGCTGGGATGCTCCCAGCCAATTACCGTTGTGGCCTGAGTTTGCCATCCTCGATGGAATAAAGATCTGGGTTTCGTTTTGCCGTCAACTCCAAGAGATCTCTGAAGATAGCGTCAGCAGGGACAGCGTTTTGCGAATCCCCAACTGCATAAAAGGCGAATGGCAACGTCTTGTTGTCCGCGTCAAAAAGTCCTATGTAAAGCCTCTCGAATTGTTCGTCTCGATCCGCAGGGTCATCGCGGCCCGTGAAGAGCTGGAGGCGGTGGTTGGCATTGAGGAATGTGGATTCACGCTTTTCCGTTCCGTCGCTGGCGGCGCCAATATCGAGGAAGAGCATCCCGCATAGGACGGCATATGGAAACCTCCGGTGCAAGGTGACGGCTTCCATCAGCATATCGCCACGTCGATTCACCAGGTTCTTCTGATAATTGTTGGTTTTCTTATCTCGCCAATTGATGGTCTTGACGGAGATGGCGAGGATGAGACCGGATTCAGCAGTTGCCCACGTAACGTCGACTTTCTTCGCTCCGATTCCGCCGGACATGCGCCTTTCGGCCCCGGACACGCCGACGATTCCGGGTGGAGCAGGCCGCGCGTCCTCTAAACCGGAGTCACGAAGGTGTTGAGCAAAAGCAATCGCCAATCTAGCAGAGAGTTGTTCTGAGTATCGCTTCTTGTCGGCCTGCTCTGCGTCCTCTGATGGCTTTTCCGGCATCGCGTCGAGTATGTCGGAAAGAAGTCGATCAACCTTTGACATTTCGCCCAGCCCTTGCGCGCCTTCGCTCACGTAGAAAACTACGTGTCGATCTTATCAGGTCCAGGTCGGTTTTGCCTAGTGGAGATTCGTTGAGGAATAGGATTTTATCGACGATGGCGCACGCATCCATCAGTTTTCCTTGGGCGGCCAACGTGCTGACCTGAGGTTCAATGCTCATTAATCGGTCCAACCTAGCCCTGACGAGCTCCATCGGCGGCATCGGAAGTTGGTCAGCTTCCCGCGGTTCCATCTTGAGCATTCCACCGCCGTAGCTCCGGCCGATCAACTCTGCACCAAGAGTCGTCAGAGAGTTCAAGCTCGCAATTGGTAGGCACTTCGCGTATCGGGCAAGTCGACGATGTAGCCGAATGCCATAGAGCGAATTCAGATGATCGACTCTCGCCGTGTTATGAACAAGACGCGGCCTCTCGGCGTCCATGTACGTCAGGAACAATTGGGCCGTGTCTACCATGGGGACAATCCACCACGGTTCTCTGACCGAGCACTTGTACGCTGTATGGACGCCGCTGGCCTCGCCGTGGTCGATATACCGTTGTGACGATTTCGTCAGGCGTGCGCGAGGATAAAAAAGATAGCACCTCGCCCCAGAATGCGCGAGTTCTTGCCATGCCTTTGTGGTGAACGCATGGCTTCGCAAGTGTCGGCTGCCTGGTGGTGAGATTCGGCGTAGATCGCCCGGGCGCAGCCTCAGTGCGTCAACCTCATCGGCGCGCAAGGCAAAAAATTTGTTATTCCCTGTAACTGCCCCAAGGTATGTCGTCCCCCAGTCGGAAAGCGGACAAAACCCTGAGCGCTTGATCGCCTCGTTGTAGTTATTATTTTGGTCTGGCGCAACCAATATGGATGACCATTTTTTTGCGCCGTGAGCATCGAACTTGCGCCATTCCGTCTGCTTCAAGTCCGACAGACATGAGATGGAATTCGCCGGATAGACCTTAAAATGACTCGTCCGGCCATTGCCTTCGGCAAGGAGCAGTACAACTTCTTCTTGAGCATTCGAAAAGACACGTTGCTGAAACGTGACCAGCTTTATGCTCGAGAATCGCCGAAGCAAAAACTCGCGAATCGGCTCCGCGTAGTTTACGGTCAGGAGCTCAGCCGGAAGTACCAATCCTAGGCGACCGGTGGGCGCCAACATGCGCGTGCAGTGTATTACGAACGCAGCCCACGAACTTGCCAAACCACTCAGCGGCACTCCTGCCGCAAGCGACGAGCGGATCGCAGATAGTCGAAGCTCTCCGGTAAACTGCTGGTATCGGATATACGGCGGATTGCCAACCACCGCGTCGAATTTCCGTTCGACTGGAAACTCAAAGAAGTTCCCAGAGTGGATATCCGCATCAACGCCTGCGGCCGCGAGCCGCTTCAAAGCGCTTTCTGCTGCCGTCGAGTTGATTTCAACTCCGGTTAGCGACAACGGTACGTTGAAAAGGCACCCGCCGGCGTTCTTCAGGCGATCGGCGGCAGCGATGAGGAACTCGGCCTCACCACAAGAGGGCTCCAAGACCCGATCCATTCGGCTTCGAATTGCCCAACTCGCGAGGTAGCGTGCGACCTCAGGGGGCGTATAGAACGCCCCAAGTTGTTTGCGCCGCGTGACTTCCACACATGAACTCCCGGGCGACTGATTCGGCTCCGTGACCTCGCTTCAAGTGTATGCTCCGGATAGAATCTGTCAAGCACCGATCCGAACGTTTTCCGTACATTTCATTTAAGGTCGTCGGACGCTTCGGGGGCCCTCCCTTTAATCCGATGCGTGGTTCCGTCCTCGCAGGTTCAATGTGCGGTTTGGTGTTGCGAGGCGGTACGACCCTCAAGAACTCGTGGCGCGGAAGCGAAGAAGCACGCGGAAGCGTCTCGATGAATCATCGCATTGTGGACTACGCCACTTAGATGCAAGGACGCGGACAGGTTGAGGATGCAGCTTTTTCCCATTCGATAAGCAGGCCGTCTCGATACTTGGCAATTACAAGGACATCCAGACAAGTCAGCGCCGCTTCTATGACCTTGTTGCTATCGAGCGTTTTCATGCGGCGGCGTACGTATCTCGGCAAGTCGGCCCGCTCGAAATCCCGCCCGCCGGGGAGGTGATCGAGGACGTGAAGGGCGCCGAGCCGTTCCAAGGCGATCTCTAAGACCGTGTGCGGCTTGCGCATGTCAAAGTCCATAATGTGATCCCAAAAGCGCGTGGCGTAGTCGCCCGGCGGATTGTAGGTCTCGATTCCGGGGATCATTAGGGCGAGCCGTACACCGTATAGGTGGCCGTCATAACACTGCAGCGCCATAGCCCATATACAAAACTCAGTCCACGAGCGACGGCCAAATCGAATGGTCGTCGCTCTTGCACTGTGTCATGCTCGTATCGCGGGGTGGTTGACGATGGGGCGCGATCTCGCCGATTCTGATACCGCCCAACATGAATGAGACAAAGGTCTCGTTCTCGACACCGGTTTGACGCAGGCAGGCCGCGTGCCTGACGTACCGAATTCGGCCAGCTTTCTCCCGAAATAATCCCTCCACTTTTCCGCCGGAATCTCGGCGAATTGCCTTGATGTGTCGCGCGAGACTTGCCCTCATGTGACCAGAACACGCGAGCGGCTCATGCGAATCGATGCGCAAGGGAGAACGGGCATGCAGATTAAGCAATCCACCATCGGCGGCCTCGACGGCGACGTCACCATCACGCGATCCGATGCCGGGGCCACCATTAGAGCGACGGGCTTGGAGGTCGATGTGGACCGCCGCAGCAACCGCGACCTGCGTTACGACATAGCCCGGCGTTTGGCGAGGGCAGTCTATGGCGCGACGCGGCGAGGCGAGCCGAATGCCACGAACTCCATGATCCACGACATCCTCCGTGAGATCGAACGCGTCGCGGGCTGCTGAGAAGGGAGCATCAAACCATGACCATCGAATACGAAGCCATTGAATTTGCGACCGCCGCCGAGGCGGTCCAGTACGCCGACGCGGCTGGCCGCGGTCGAGCGATCACGATCGACGGCAAACATGCCGTCGTTTCCGTAGCTGACTGTGATCGACTCGAGGTGGCGCGTATTCCGTTCGCTCATCGTGGTGCCGTGCGCCGCGGAGATGGGACCGAGGTGATTGTGGCGATCTCAATCAATTGATTATGAATGCCGCGCCGGCGTCGGCGCGGCGAAGCCCACTTCCAACGAAAGGAGACCATTACATGGCAACGAAGAAGACCACGAAGAAGTCGAATTCAACGACCACAAAGAAAAAGAAGGCTGGGACGAAGCGACAGGTGGCGAAAACCGGGACGGATATAGCGCAGAAAGGGGACGCGGCAAACGCGGCGAAATCCAAGCCAGCCAAACCCGAACGCCAGAAGCGAACGAGCGGGCTCGACCTTGCTGCCGATGTGCTTACCAAGGCGGGAACGCCACTCAATGCCAAGACGATCGCCGATCGCGTGATCGAGGCGGGCTGGCAGACAAATGGACTAACCCCCGCGGCGACGCTCTATTCCGCAATCCAGCGCGAGATCGCCAAGAAGGGGAGTGCATCGCGATTCAAGAAGGTCGACCGGGGCCAGTTCGCCATCAACGAAGCGAGGGCAACGAAGTGATGCGACAGGCGCTTGCCCGAGATCGGCTTGCCCCGGATGCGCGACGCCAGTTGGAAGAGTTGATCGCGCAACACGATCCAATGGGCAAGCTGATCGCTTGGGCGCGGCGAACGAGGCGCGAGGAGGCCCGAACGAGCGCGATCGACGCATCAAAGTCACGGGGTAGTCGGATACGAAAGTCGACGCGGAGCCGCAGGATTGACTTGCGGCTCCCGGCGGTCGGATCGTGGATAGCGCGACAGTACCAAGGCCGTGAGATTGGCGTTCGAGTGCTGGACGACGGTTTCGAGTTCGAAGGCGATCGATACAGATCGCTGAGCGCCATCGCGAAACGCGTCACAGGCTCTCATTGGAACGGATTTTTGTTTTTCGGAATTACCCGTCAGGAGAAGTGATCGATGCCCAGACGTCCCCTAAATGGACGCAAGTCACAAAAGGACTCGGCGGCCGATACGCCCGTCGTTCGTTGCGCGATCTATACCCGCAAATCGAGCAACGAAGGGCTCGACCAATCCTTCAATACGCTGGAAGCGCAGCGCGAAGCGGCTGAGGCTTACGTTGCCTCCCAAAAGCACGCGGGGTGGACGCTCCTTCCTGATCGATACGATGATGGGGGATTCTCGGGCGGTACCACGGAGCGACCAGGTCTCAAGCAACTGATCGACGACTGCGAGGCGGAGAAGATTGACTGTGTCATCGTATACAAGGTAGACCGCCTATCACGATCGCTGATGGATTTTGCGCGGATGATGCAGTTGTTCGAGGAGAAGCAGATCCACTTCGTCAGCATCACCCAGCACTTCAACACGGCTGAATCGATGGGGCGGTTGACCCTCAACATCCTGCTTTCGTTCGCTCAATTCGAACGCGAGATCATCGGCGAGCGGATCCGTGACAAGATCGCGGCCAGCCGGAAACGTGGCAAGTGGCCGGGAGGTAATCTGATCCTCGGCTATGACCTCGACCGAGAGAACCGGCGCCTTGTGGTCAACGAAGGAGAAGCCAAGCAGGTCCGTGAGATGTTCCAACTCTACCTGGAGCATGAATCGATGCTCCCTGTCGTTGAAGTCGCGAACGAGCGTGGCTGGACGACCAAGTCGTGGATCGACCGGAATGGCAAGCGTCAGGGCGGCCGTCGCTATGATCGCTGGAATCTCTACCTGCTGCTGAACAATGTCGCCTATCTCGGGAAGGTGCGTCACAAGGAGGAGGTCTATGAGGGCGAGCATGAGGCGATCATCGACTTGGAGTCGTTCGAGGCGGCAAGGGAAGTCATGGACCGCAATCGCCGCAGCCGCGGAAGCCGCTCGCGCAACAAGTATGGCGCGCTACTTTGTGGCTTGCTCAGATGCGGTCACTGCGACAAGGCGATGATTCACTGTCCTGTCAAGAAACGGAAGTCGAAGGTCTATCGCTATTACGTTTGCATTCGTGCTCAAACGGCAGGCACAGATGCATGTCCGTCAGGCTGGGTGAATGCTGAGCGCTTGGAAGCAGCCGTCATTCAGAAGCTCGGTGTGATCGCCTCCAAGATAGAATACGAATTGATGCGTCAGAGTATCGAGCGCGATCTGATCGTGCTGTCGAGCGACGCCGATGCCAAGCGAAAGATACGTGCGTTGAACGAGGTTGTGGACCAGGTCATCTACGACCATGCGTCAAAGAGCATTCGGATCGGCGTTCGCGACGATTTGGCGGAGCCCACGCCGATGCGCAGCGATGGGGCGGGTTCGAAGGAAATCCGCGCGACCTCAAAACGGAAGACCCAGCATGCCGGAGTTTGAATTCAAAGTGGATGTAGCATCGAGGCCGAGGGCCAAGCCTCGGAAACGTGGTCGGCGGCAACCGTTGCCTTCGCTCGTCAGGCTGCTCGTTCTCGCCCACCAAATCGACCAAGCGATCACCGACGGGCGCGTCGAATCGTATGCCGACATCGCCGACCAACTCGGAATCAGTCGCGGGCGCCTGACGCAGATCCGATGGTTCCTGAGGCTCTCGCCGGAAATTCAATCGAAGATCCTGCTCGGCAACCCGCCCGCAATCCGGGCAATCTGCGAGCGCGACTTTCAGGTCGTCACGCGCACGACTGATCCGAAGGAACAAGAATCTCGGCTGAAGAAGCTGCTCGCTCGGTCCACCTCCCACCAAGACTGACTTTCCGATTCCAGCACCGATTGCCGTTGTGTTCGACAACGTAACATGCGTCCTAATGTCGTCGGATTCGAGATGCGCTCGAGCCGCCGAAATCGCCGAACATAGAGTTTAGCTGGGATTGCGATATATGCGCGCAATCAGAGAGGATTTGGCCAATTGGGGGCCAAAACGTCGCCCGATCCGAGACGAACGATGCGCATCATTCCTCTCTACTACTGGCCGGAGGCACATGCCAAAGATGCATGGACTCGTAAGCGTTGAACGCGTGGCGAGTTAGGGCGGTCGGCAAACGATTGAAAATGCGGCGCGGGTTTAGCTAGAAATCGGCCAGTTATCAATCGCCCGGCCGACTGGATGGGAGGCCCAACGGACCTAGGTTCCTCTCGAAAATCGTGTCGTTTTTGTCGTGTTTTCTGAGGCGTCAAATTGCGTAACTGTTGGCCCTGTTGTTGGTTACGGCTGTCACCCCGGGGTAGGGGTGACAGCATCTCCAACAACGTCGCAATCGGCCTAGATGGCATTTCGTCCTCACCTCGACTCGGCTGACATGACGCCAATTCAGAGTGCAAATCCGACACGTGCTGTCGCGTGCATCGCATTGGCGTCTTGGGTTCGTTTACCGCGTTCAGTATTATGCTCCACGTCGGTGGCAAGGATTGTCGCTCTACGAGATTGGTGTTCAGGCCATATGTGTGGGCAATTCGAGCAAAATCAAGGATGATCGTCATGCCAATCGCCGAGAAAGCCCCGCGGGGCGATTCCAAATTCCTCAGAAACAAGCGTATTGCGGGTTACCTGAATGCGCTCATTGCCCATTTGAACGCGACCTATATCGGGGTTGGGGAAGAGGGCGAGCGTTTGGCCGCGTTGCTGCTTGGGGAGCTTGATCCGATACAGGATATACAGCTCATTAATGAGGTTGGTGATTGTTTTGAGGCGGCGCGAGCTGCAAGCCTAAGGATTGGGCAGCCACTCGTCTTGGGGGCAGGACTAAAGGACAGGCATTCGTATGACGAGCTGATCTCGCTACGAAGGTATCATGTGCGACGTTTAGAGCGCCTGTACATGGTATACCGACCGAAAGGCGAAGTAGCCGGTTTCGGTGATGTTCGGCTGTTGAATTTTGACCATACCCGGCGAGTTTTTGAGTATGCCGGGACAGAAGTCCCTATTCCCGGAGGTGCCGCGTCAATTTTGCTCAAGTCCTTGCTTGATTCACCCGTGAGATTTGCCACACATGTCGAGCTTTGTCATGCCCTAGAGATTCCAGTTCCCAATCACTCCGAAGGCGCGCCGCCCGAAATCTCCGAGGCAATGGGTGCGATCAGAAGTGTATTTCGAGCTGCAATGATCCCATTGAGCGTCAAGAACCGGCGAAAGAAGGGCTTCGAGTTGGTTGGACGGAACGAAGCCGCCGGAAATCCGAGTTAGCCGGAGTTTCTTCCCGAGTTGCGCGAATTGGAAATAGATAGTCTCTGAATCAACGGCAAGAAAGCTGTTGGTTAGGAGACTTTCAAGATGAGAATTCGCCTCGTTTCCGTCGCTCGCATCAACCCCGCCCCATACAACCCCCGCCTGGATCTCAAGCCGGGTGACCCGGATTACGAGAAGATCCGGCGCAGCCTGGACGAATTCGGCTGCGTCGAACCGCTGGTGTGGAATCAACGCACCGGGAATCTCGTCGGAGGACACCAGAGATACAAGGTCCTGCGTGCCCGTGGCGACGAGTTCGTGCGTGTCAGCGTCGTCGACCTGTCGCTCGACAGGGAGAAGGCCCTCAACATCGCCCTGAACAAGATTCAGGGCGATTGGGATGAGGCCAAGCTGGCGTCGCTGCTGCAGGAACTGCTGGATTCATCGGATGTAGACATCGAACTGACGGGGTTCGATCTACCGGATGTGGAGGGCCTGTTGGCCGGCGCCGGCGCTGGTGACGATCAGGATCCGGATGATTTCGATGTCGAGGCTGCAACGGATCGCGACAAGCCGGCAATCACGCAAGCCGGGGATCTGATCGAATTGGGCCAGCACCGACTGGCGTGCGGCGATAGCACTCAATCGGAGGTGTTCGACCTCGTCGTCGGCGATCGCACGCCAAACCTTCTATTTACCGATCCGCCCTACAACGTGGACTACTACGGGGGAAGCCGCCCAACACCCCAGAAAGCACGACCGAAGCAAAGCCGCCAGTGGAAACGAATCTACGCGGATGACCAGTCGCAGTGCGACTACGAGGGCTGGTTGGAGGGCATCCTGACCAACGCCATCACTCGGCTTCGTCCCGGCGCCGCCATCTATCTCTGGAACGGCCATCGCCAGTTCGGCCCGATGCACACCATGCTGACGCGTATGGAGGTTCACATCTCCTGCGTCATCACGTGGGCGAAGGAGTCGTTCGCGATCGGATACGGCGACTACAACCAGCAAACGGAGTTCTGCCTCTACGGCTGGAAACCCGGCAAGAAGGGCGGTCACGCGTGGTACGGACCCACCAATGCCTCGACGCTCTGGCAGGTTCGTCGCGATCCGACCAAGAGCTACTCCCATCCAACCCAGAAGCCCGTGGCGCTGCCTGAACAGGCAATTCGCAATTCTTCGAAGATCGGCGACGTTGTCCTCGACTGCTTCCTCGGGAGCGGGACGACGCTGATCGCGTGCGAACGACTTCGCCGTGTCTGCTGTGGGATCGAGATCGACCCGCATCACTGCGACGCGATCGTTCGTCGTTACATCGCTCATGTTGGCGAGGACAAGGTCGCGCCGGAACTCGTCGAGCGGTATCGAATTGCCGCGGAGGTGGTGTCGTGAGCAAAGGCAAGGACGACACCAATCTGCTTTCGGTCCTCGAGCAGGTGAAAACCGGCGCCATGAATCCGAAGCGCATCCCGAAAGAGATGCAGACCGGGCTCGTGGGATTGCTCATCGATCAGGGGCTGCATATCCCCGAAATCGCCAAGATCCTCAAGTGCAGCGATCGCACCATCCAGCGGCACAAGGCGGACCTTCTCGCTCAACTCGCGCTGGATCCGAACCCCGATCTGGCCCGACAGCTTTCCGGTCGGTTAATCCAGATCGCGGAGCAGGTGATGGCGAATCTCCGCCGGATCGGGCGCGACAAGGCGACGCCGGCGGCTTCTCGAATCGACGCCGAAGCGAACATCTTCCAGGTCATGGCGAAACTCGTGGAGAAGCTCCAATCGCTGGGCTATCTGCCGCTGAATCAGGGATTGGCTCTCGACGCCTCTCTTCGGGATGGGCCGATCGACGTGAGCCACATTATCGCCGAGGTAACCACCCTTCGAACCGTATCCAGCAAATGTCTCGCGCCGGAGGATCCAGCGCGGAAGGACCTAGAAAAACTCGATGACGCTATTAACCCCAAACAAGGAGGTACGAAACGTGGCCGCGCAACCAAGAAGCTTTGATCGATGCGATCGCTATCTCTCCCAGATGCGCCGCGAACTTGGGCGAAAGAGCCTGCTCGCATTCGGTAGAGTCTATCTCCGTGAGCACTTTCGGCTGGAGCCGTCAACGATGCACGAGGAGATGGCGAAGACGCTTCAATCGGTCACCGAACGATCGCACGGCTCTCGGATCGCCTGGGCGGCGCCGCGCAGCCATGCAAAGAGCACGTTGGTGACCTTGGCATATGTCCTCTGGTGTATCTGCTACCGGCGCGAGCCCTTCATTGTGATCTGTTCGAACTCGGAGGAGCGAGCGAATGACATGTTGTCGCAGATCAAGGACGAACTGGAGAACAACCAGATCATCCGAACGGACTTCCCCAACATCTGTCCCGTTGTCCGCGGAAGGAAGATGGGTCCGTACCGTCAAAACCTGATCACGGTCGGCCGATTGAATCCGATCCGGATCGCGTCCTTGGGACCCCAGAAGGCGGCGCGAGGAATTCGACATCGGCAGCACCGACCGAGCCTGATCATCCTCGACGACCTTGAGAGCCAGGAGAGCGCCGGCTCTGAGGAGCAGCGCGTCAAACTCAAGAGCTGGTTCACGAAAACGGTCTTGAAGCTCGGCGACAAGCGGACGAACGTCGTCCTCCTCGGGACGATCATTCACTATGACTCACTCTTGGCCGATTACGTACTCCGAGGCCATCCTGGCTGGCGGGCGAGATGCTATAAGGCGGTTGTCTCGTGGTCGGATCGCGCGGATCTATGGCGTGAATGGGAAGAGATCTTCAAGGGGAACACGTCCTTTGCCGGCAAGGAACACGACGAAGGCGCCAGGGCGTTCTTCGAATCGAATTGTTCGGAGATGCTGCGAGGCGCCGAAGTACTGTGGCCGGAATCCGAGGACTACTACGAATTGATGGTCCAGCGTTTGGTTGATGGGACTCTCAGCTTCGACAGCGAAAAGCAGAATGACCCGATCGACCCCGCCCACTGCCTCTTCAAGCCGGAGAACTTTGTCTTTTGGAATACGCGTTTCAGAACGCTCGAGGAACTCCGCGCGGCGTCGAGCCCGAATTCGTTCTTCATCGGCGCGTGTGATCCGGCGCTCGGCAAGTCGAAACGAGGTAATGACGATACGGCGATCATCACGTTGTTCGTTGATCCGACGAAGGGTTCCTACGTGGTGGAGGCCGACATGCGGAAGCTGACTCCGACAGAGACTGTGGATGCGATTATCGAGAAGCACCGACGATGGCGATATGCACTGTTCGGACTGGAAACGAACCACTTCCAATCAATGCTGGCCGATCTCCTGCGGACGAACAGCGCACGCGCGGGATTGGATGTACCCGTCCACCAGATTCAGAATACCTGCGCCAAGGAAGATCGGATCCGGATGCTGGAACCAAGCATAACAGACGGAACAATCGAACTCGACAGCCGTCACACGGCGCTTATCAATCAGCTTCGTCAGTTTCCGAAGGCGGCGCACGACGACGGACCGGATGCGCTGAACATGGCCTGTCAAACCGTGGTCGCCCACATTCAGCGAGGTGAGCGGACGATCCGATGGGTCAGGCTCTGGGATCATCGCGATCGGGATGAGGGGAACTGGCGACCGTTGAACTGGTAGGCCCGACGGGGAGGCAAATTCCGTTCATCGAGTGTCGCCGGGCGTTGACTTCCGGCGGCCCCTATTGGACCATGACGTCGGGAATGTGAGTTTCTGCCGTGTTTGGAGGACCAAACGCATAGCGCCACGTTTTGTGGCAAGACATCGATGTGACGCGCGAGCGTCAAGTAGCTGCCTTCCGAAATCCCGCCAGATTGAGCCGCGAGGCTCATTGCATGAATGCAGCACTTGGAACCGCGCTCCCAAACGGGAGCGTCGGCCATGTGTTGATTCATGCGCCCCTGGCGGGGCTTCGGAAGCGACCGTGGTCCGGCGCTCTTTTTGTGCGCATTGCCGGGCTGGACTACGGGAAACCCAAGTCCAGAAACCGCGTCAAAGGAGCACAAGAATGTCAGACAACGTAGACACCGAATCGCACGAACCGTCACGGGAACGCCCACGAAAATCGAGCCTCGGAATCGTCTCAATGATCCTGGGGATCGTCGCCTTCATGATCTGCTGGATTCCATTTGTGGGATTCATCGGCATGCCGCTCAGCGTCGTGGGCCTGCTGCTCGGGATCATTGGCCTCATCGATTGTCTTGCGAACAAGAAGGCTGGCGCCGCGTTTGCCTTTGCAGGGATCCTCATCTGCGCCATCGCCATTTGGGTACCGATCGGGTTGTACCGGGGGATCAACGCCGTTCGCGAGAACTTTCGGGCGGCGGCAGAACTCCGCAGAACGGACACAGGTGACCACGCTGGCCGATACTGGTTGAGCGACACTGACGACTCGAACAATTGGAACGATCTCGGCGCCTCGAAACACTCTGATCGAAATCTGCTACGATCTACGCCGGACGCCGCCTCGAAGCCGTCGGATACCACCGATGTCAGCTCGATGAGCAACGACGAACTTTTCGAAATCCTGGAGGCCGACGAACCCAAGGTTCACTCAGCGGATGAGCCACTCGTCGTGGGCTATGTCGAGATTCGAATTGCATCCGTCACCGTCGGTGTCGTGCCGCTGACCCGAATTGATGGTTCGCTCGGGGAATCCGCAAAATCGCACCTGAGCATCAAGATCGAAGTCAAGAACCTCTCGACAAACCGCAAGATCCGTTACGAGAGCTTCGCGGGGCCGGCGTTTTCGCCATACGCAGATCGCGCATCACTACGCGACAACTTTGGCAACTCGTACAACGCCGTTGGCTTCAAGTCGCTCGCTGTGCCCGTCGGCCGAACCGAAAGTGAATCGGTCTATCCGAGCAAGACAATCGCAGATGTCCTCCTCTTCGAGCCTCCCGTCGATGGAATTGAGTACTTGGAACTCGAAATGCCGCTGAAATCTGTCGAGGAGACAGGCGAGGGGTTAATACGAATTCCAAGGACGATGATCCAGACTATGTAAGATACGTGCCAGGTTGGCATGACCGGATGCAGATTCTTAGTTCGAATGTTGGACCAGAAACTGGTGGCCCGCCAGGAGGCAAGAGTCATGCCAAGGTCCTAAACAACCATACTCAGCCGAATGACCTGAGCAGCTTGAAATCTTGCGTTGCCTTCAAAAAAACAGACTGGAAAGAGAACGAACACTTGGGATGTGTACGAATCGGCTCGGTAGTTTCTGAAAGCGACGCTTGACCTTACAGTCTGCGGATCCTCGCTCAGAATCGGCAACTCTTCTGTCAAATCGTCAGAAGTCGATGTCGATTACGAAATGGACCGAGTGATCTCTTAGGGCGTGTCGCCGCGTTTCCACAGGCGGTTCGCAGGAAAGCAGAATTGTCGCGTTTGACGGACAGATTCAGCAACTGCATCGGCTGAATCCGAGGTACCGCGAGTTGGCTGACGCCCCCCACGGTTTCACTGGGATCAGCCTGATCGAAATCAAGGTGTTGCTGCTTATCAGTGCGGGTTCTTCGAGCCAGACGAGATCGGGGCGACCGTTTCAAGAATCGGGGCAAGGTCGTCGTCATCCAACTTGCTCAACACGCAATGGCAGGTCACTGGATCCGTCACATGAACCAGACGCCATTCTCCCACCTCAACCGCGTGACCGTGGTGCCGACCGACGATACACGGGAGATCCTGATGTGTGCCAAAATCCTCGGCGTGAACCGTCGGATGGAATATGGCAATGAGCGTTTGATCCGAGCGCCGGTAGCGGGCGGCGATTCCAGGCTGCGACCCAAACCTGAGCCCATACACGTCGATTCGTTCGAATCCGCCCGGCAGCATGGGTGGAACGTCGAAGACCAGATCCGCCGCATATTCGGCTGCCCTCGTCGGCGCAATCGCCTCTCCCACGTATTGCCTGAGAAATCGCGAAAAGGCCTCGTCAGGGTCCAAGTGAATCGTGTCGAGGATGACCGAGAAATCGATCGACGACGCCTGGGCGGTGTCTTCGCCCTGACGAACAAATGCGAAGTAACCAATGATCCCTACGGCAACGGCGATCATTGCGGCCAAACGCAGCTTTTGAGTCCAATGCGAACGCATGCCGATGTCTTGATGTCCTTGCGGCGTAGCCGACAGCCGATGCTCGACGCCTTCCCACAGTTCGGAGGGAACCTCTGCTTGTTCCGATGCGATCCCATTGGTCAGCCGCTGGAGCGACTGAAATTCGCATCGGCACTCAGTGCACTCACGCAAATGCGAGTCGACTTGCCGCACCTCATCCGCCGAGAGCTCCGCGTCAAGGTAGGCGCCGAGGATTTGCTGTAATCTCGTGCAACTCATGATACGGTGCGGTCTCCCTTCTTGTGAGGCTGACCGCCTGTTACCGCACTTGATTCCGTGCCTTGTCCAGAAGGGGGCGTTTCGTGGCGTCGCCCATCAATTGGATGCGCCGGGGTACGTATTTCTTCCTGCGATGCGTCGCCGTTGGCAAAGAGGGCCTTGAGCCGCTCTCGCGCCCGGTTTAGGCGCGACGCAACCGTTCCCTCCGCACACTCTAGCAATTCGGCGATCGCCCGATAGTCGTTGCCCTGGTCGTAACGGAGCAACAGGATCAACCTATCATCGTGATTCAGCTGCGCTAGCGCGTCGTTGATGTCGATCCGTTCGACATCGGAAAACGCCTGCGTGGGGGGCTCATTCTGCTCTAGTCCGACGGCGTCTAGATGCCGCTGTTCTGTGTTCTTCCGCCTGAGAAACGCGAGTACCTCATTCACGGCAATCCTGTGTATCCAGGTCGATAGTGAGCTTTCGCCACGAAATTGACCGATCCGGGAGAACACTTTGACATAGACGTCCTGTGACACGTCCATCGCGTCTTCTTGTGTCCTCAGCATGCGCAAGGTGAGGTTGTAGACGCGATCGATCGTCTGGTCGTAGATCTGGCGTCTCGCCTGGGGATCTCCCGACTTGCATGCGGTGATGAGGTCATGGTCCGACATCGGCTTGGAAATTGCACCTTTCCACGTCGTAAGGTCATCCTCTTTCGTGGTTTAACGTAACTCAGATGGCCGAAAGGTGCCAGTAGCTGCGATTGAAACCGCTTCCACGCCCCGTGGTCAGGAGTTTGACGGCGACGAGGGCGTCGATACGGCAACTGGCGGTGCTCTATTTGAATTCAGGCAAGTGCGAGATTCACCAACGTGACATCATCGGCAAAGGCTCCGGAGCCATGGAAGGCGTGCGCCGTTGCGATGACCTGGCTCACCTGTTCGGCGACAGGAAGCTTTCTGGTGTCGCGAAAGAGACGATGCAGGCGATGGTATCCGAACTGCGCGCCGGTCGAATCAAACAGTTCGTGCAAACCGTCGGTATAGAGGAGCAGTCTGTCGCCGGAGCCAAACGGAACGGATGCATCTTCGAATTTGCCATCCCTCAGAACTCCGAGGGGGAGTCCGTCACAGTCCAGGAGTTCCAGCCGGCCGTCTGGGTGAAGGAGCACACCTGCGTCATGGCCGGCTTTGGCATACTCGATCCTTGATTTGTCGGGAAGAATTCGCGCGATGAAGCAAGTAGCGAAATCGCCGGCGCTTGATACCTCGTGTAGGCGTTTGTTTGCGGCTGCGAGCACCTCGCTCAACAGATGTCGATCTCTCAACTCATAGCGCAAGACGGTACGAAGGAGGGCGGTATATAGCGCTGCAGGGACACCGTGGCCTGCAACGTCGATCACCGTCAGTACCACGGAGCCGTCCGCAAGTTCCATGCAGTCGAAGATGTCACCGGCGACGCTTGTTGCCGGTTCGAATGCTGAGGCAAGCTCAAGGCCGTCGAATTGCGCCGAATGTGGCGGCAGAAGCCGTTGTTGGATTCGACGGGCTCGGTCCATCTCGACTCGTCGAGCGTCATCCATCCGACCGAGGGATTCCGACATGGCGTTGACGCCGTCCGCCAGGAAGGTGATTTCTGCGCTCCCAGTTCCGTTCGCCCGTGCGTCGAAGATTCCCTGTCCGACCTGATGAACTACTCCAACAAGCTGACGGAGCGGCCGACGGACCCAAAGCCAGAGTCCGCCCCCGGTAACGACGAAGATCAGTAGTGTCAAAATACCAACGCCGACCAAGTGGCTAATTGCTCGTCGCCATATCTTCTGTAGCATCGGTTCCAGCGATTGCGCGACCAGAACCGCACGGCCACTGTCCGCATGGTCCGCCGCCAGAAGGTACCGCTGCCCCTTATATTCGAATTCGGCGATTTCATTCTTGGTCTCGATCACGCTAATCATGCGAGACTCAAGCTCAGGCGTCGCGCGAGCGTGGGCGCGAAGCGCGACGCTTGACTGATCGTTGAGTATCAGGATGTGATGCCCCGGTGACGCCAAGGCACTCATCTGTTGGCAGTAGTCATCGATGAACGCCTGGTACTCGTCCGGATCAGTCAGGCGGCGCTGGGCAACAGCCAGGACCTTTGCTTCCTCACAGAGTTTTGCGGATTCCTGAGATTTCAGTGCATCCTGCTCGCTCAGGAACTCGGTTGATTCGGATGCGACCAGAACGACGATCACAGTCGCATTGACCAGCAGGGCGATCTTGAATGCGAGCGTATTCCGGAACGTCAGGAGCTCGTTGGTCGTCGACTCTGTCTTTCTTGAATTCGTAAGGCCGGTCAATGAAACACTCTCCCCACGCAGTTAGATGCGCTTCCCCGTCGATGCCTTCTTGCGCGCGTGGTTGTATTCGGTGCCGAGGGCGCGTCAGCCCCCTCCCGATAGCCTCAGGGAGACGCCCACGCAACTCAGGGTCCGCTATATGTGTACGACAATTGTAACGATTGTGTCATGACGGCCACGGGGTTTGTCACCTATCGCGTTCACGTAGGCATATCAATGACTTGCCGGGAAGGATTCACTGTGCCAGCGCATCCAAACCTTGAGGATAAAGATGATCGCGAGGCTTCGCGATTGAAGGAGCGTTTCAAATGTGGAAGGCAGCCCTTTCCGGTGTTCTTCTTCTCCTGATTCTTGGTGGGTGTACCGCTCCGAAGCCGACGAGTGGCTGGGTGTCGCGAGCCCGGGTCGGTGGGCAATACTCCGATTTTATTTACAGGGATGGGCAGGGTGTCGAACGGCTCCTGCGCAATCAACTCGGCGATTACACCGTGCTGCTCTTCAGCCGATGCGACGATAACAGCCATGGACCGATCAGTAAGTTGTTGACGGGCATCATCGAGGAAAATCGGCGGGCCAGCATGGTTAAGGTGATAGGAATCGATATCCATACGTTTTATGACAAGTGCGATCATTCACAATGCCATCTGGTCGCCGGGCAGGAAGACACTCTAAGCATCTGCGATGCGACGGGTGCAATTCGCCGGCTGTACGGGGTCGAGCAGGCCGATCAACTTGTTGTGATCGGTCCTGATCACCGAGTCGCTTACTCGTCGCGTTCTGAGAAATCCGCTGAACTGCGAAGCTGGCTCCGATCGCGTGTGGCGGCATTGTCAGATCGTCGGGCCGAGGAACTTGCGCAAGAGTACGAGTCGATCGATTGGTAGTCTACGTCCGCCCGGTGACAACTGGATTCGCCGTTGACGACAGCACTACTGGCACGGCTTCATCAACACGCGGCCCAACGTCGCCATAATTCCAGACGTCCACCTAGTGGAGGGCCGTCTTGATGCACTCGAACACTGATCACACAGCGTTTTCGACATCGGGACCCGGCGAGGATCTTTATCGACGGCGGCACTGGCAAATCTGGCCACAATTGTTGGCAAGCGGCTTGCTTGGCGATTTCGTCGTGAGAGCCCGATCGGAGTGGCGGCGGCTCTGGGGATCGTTAGGGGAGGAGTTGTATTCGTGCTTCCTCAACGGTGATCGCAATGTCCGATCAGACATGATTCGTCGGGCGAAACAGGCGGGTGCCGGCGAGGTCGCGGTCCAATTGGAGCGATGGCGGCTCGAAATCGACGGGGAGCGTGACAGCTAGATTGTGCCGGGATTCACAAAGGTGTGAATGGCACAAGCGACCGACTTGAAAAAAAGAATGCGCGAAGATTCCGACTGCCGTGCGCATCAAAATCGAAACAGCCTTGATACGCGGTCATTGGTATTCCGCGTGAGGTACAGCCAAGCCCTAGGAGCAGCAAATGGAACAAGCCCTTAAGACAGGAAACCAAAAGCTCGTCATGATCGCAACCCTCGGACTGGCGGCGACCGTTGCGTTCGCGGGTCCGCACGACATGGACCATGGGAAGGGCAAGAAGCCTGGCGACGGCAAGCCCACGTTGCCGAACTGCCCGGTCATGGGGGAGCCGGTCGACTTCTCGGTCAAGACAATGACGAAGGAGGGGCCCGTCTATTTCTGTTGCAAGATGTGCATCAAGAAGTTCAATGACGAACCGTCAAAATACACACAAGGACTGAGCGAACAAAAGAAGGCGCTCGCCAAGCTGCCGAAGGTCCAAGTCACGTGCCCCGTGTCGGGAGAGCCGATCGACACCAAGGTGTTTATCGAAGAGCGCGGAAAAAAGACGTACTTCTGCTGCAAGGGTTGCATCGACAAGTACAAGAAGGACCCTGCCAAGTTCGCGGCCAAACTCGCCGACAGCTATTCGTATCAAACGAAGTGCCCTGTGATGAACGGCGAAATCGATCCCGGAACGTTCATTACGTTGAAGACCGGTCAGACGATTTACTTCTGTTGCAAGGGATGTGACAAGAAGTTCCTCAAGGATCCGGCAAAGTACGCACCAAAGTTGGCGGAACAGGGAGTTCATATCGACCCGAAGAAAGTCGAAGTGGCTCCGGAAGCGACATCCAAGAACGCGACGAAATCCTCCGGCGACGACGGCGATTCTCACAAGAAACATGAAGGGCACGACCACGATCACTGACAAACGCGATCGGCCTTTGACCTTCGGGCGAGCGATGTAGTCCGAAATCCGCGACAACAGTCCAGGTGCACTCTCCTGAGGCGTAGTCGGATTCTCTCGGCTTCCGCGGACCTTGCTCGCGTTCCGTCGCGCAAAACACTGTGCAGGTCGGGGACTCGACAATGAGTCGGCGGCATAGGCAATCAACTCGGCGCCGATGCACTCACGCCAAGAGATCGAGATTCCGTTCGCAGGTCAGAACGTGTTCGCGACGGGACCTGCTCGCCGTGAGCCTTGTCGTTGTCGTGGTTGCGGGAATTTGGTTCCTGGCGCGGCTTCGGGCTGGCAGCCAATCTCAAGTCAGAATGAGCACCGTGGATGAACTCCTGTGCCCTGTTGGGGGCATGCCGATCGATCGGGCGATCAGTCTCGAGACGCCTGAGGGGACCGTCTATTTCTGCTGCGGCGGCTGCATTGGCCGGTTTCAATCCGCCCCGGCCGAGTTCGAGAAAGCAGCTATCGCACAGCGAGAGGCAATTGCTGTCTCGGCTCTCAGCGAAATGGTGACAAGCGGTCCTGCAAAGGCAGGATGGAAGGAGTAGCGAATCGTGAAGCGAGGTGTAATGCTGATCCTGATCCTGGTGGCAGCGGGCGTTTCGGGGCGCGACGACCCGCCCGCCCGTCCGCAATCGAGCACGGTTCAGGGGGCGGAAAAGATCGTTGTTCATTTGAAGCATTTTACGGATGATCTGCATGCGGCCTACATGGCGATGCAACTGGCTGCGCGATTGCAGGCGAAAGGGGCGGAAGTCACATTGTTGCTTGACCTGGACGGCGCCCGATTCGCCGATGCGCAAGGCGCCGGCATTCGGGATACCAGCAGTCGCAATTTCGAACAGAGCTATGCGGAGTTTGTACGTGATGGGGGTAGGGGACTGGTTTGTCGTCATTGTGCCAGCTTGCACGGAATCGATCGGGGGCAACTACGCAAGCAGATGACGATGGCAAGCATGGACGGGATCGCGGGAGCGGTCTTTTCTGCCGACAAGATTATCGATTATTAAGCTTGGTCCATTGAATAACGAAGTCGGCGGTTTGATAAGTGGCCTTCAACGTTTGGCACGACGATTGTGCCGTCAACGTTTCTGGTGGATGTTTTTCGCTCCGACGGGATGCCATGGCAGCAGGTCGGCTCGCCGATCAGTCGTGAGTCGAGTTCAATATCGTGCTATCCCCCGCGATCAAGCTCGTCCCCTGGCACCTCCTGATTCTTGATGGCATTCGAACGCCCGAAGTCAAGCGATTTGCCAGGATTTCGGTACCTTGTTTGGTGCGACACCGGTGACCGCGGCCGGCAGCACGAATCAGGTGATTTGACCGTTCACGGGCCATTCGGGGACTGCGACTACGACACCCTTGGAGTCGCTCGTCTCACGAACCTCCGCCAGCCGACGACGGCGAAGGCGCCGTCTGTCCGGCGAGTTCGCACCCGCCTCGGTAAGGCAAGAACGAGCCAGGTTCGGCGTCATTACCAGGGAAGGAATCCCCCTCGCTATGCATCCAAGTAAGGTAAGGACAAGCGTGAATTTCGGCTGGCGTGCTGAGGGTCGATCCCCCATTTGTGAGGGTAGTGAAAGGCAGGAATCTCGATTGGATGGACAACAACTAGGACGCGCGATCGCGACCGTCATGGGGGCCGCCGCAGCGATAAAGATCGGGCCGGTGATGCGGGCCGTGAGTCCTGTAGGATTCAGGTCGACGCCACCTGGATCGAGATCATTTCGATTCTACCCAACTGCGAGAGCATCGATAAGGAGATTCCTCGGCGCGGAAGTAATTCACGTGCGGAGCATAGTGGCCCGCCGAATCTAATCAGAAAGATGGGAAAAACATGACACAGCGACAGAAAAATCCAAGAGTCGGTTTGATCACTGGTTTCGCGGTAATCTTCCTCGTTGCCGGGCAGGGATGCGGACTCGAAATCGGGACGCTGCTTGGGGGCGGAGGCGGAGGCGAAGGTGCTTCTCAACTGACGGGGCTGGCGCTTGAGGTCGCGACAAAAGCCGACTCGGTGGCACGTCAGATAGGCGGTCCCTCGGGATTCGGCGGAATGCGCATGGTCGGATATCGCGACCATGCCGAAGAGCACATGGGTTTCCATGATGTGGAAGGGCTCGCAGACTCAGCTGAGGACCTTGGCGTTCGATTAACAAACGAACTCGACCAGGAATGCACATTTCATCTGTCTTACTATTCAAGCCATGTCGGGACAGATGAGCAATTATTGGATGTTACGGTACAGGCCGGCGAGTCCGTCGTGGTGACGATTCCGTGCTCAGAAATAGTGGGACTGGGCGGCTTGGAAACTCCGGGTGAGGCAGGATGCCATATGGACGACGGCCATTCCGTGGACAACATGATGGCTGTTCCAGGATTCATGGGACAGGATTTTACATGCTTCGGGTCGTATGAGTGCGTTCTTACGACCGACGTTGACGACCTTGACGGCGATGGCGACACTGAAGAATCAATCATCGTCAGTGCTGCGATGAGGTTCCACTCGATGGATGGCGGTCCGCTCGGCCATGCACACGGCAGCGCGGCGGGCATGATGGGTTCGCACATGGGGTCGTGAATCGATGCGCGGGCGGCGAAACTTTGAGGCGAATGCACGTCGTTATTGATGGCCTTGCAAGTTCAAAAAGTCCATCGGGGGCTGCAATCCTTCGGGAATTTCAGTCCGAATTTGCCGGGACTGCATGATTCTGCTCGTCGATGGAAGTCCGCGTTCGAACGCGCGGCGGGCCGGTTCGATCGGAGTCAGACCGTGGCGATTCCCCGAGCTCGCCGGACGCTATCCCTGCAACGCGCGCGCATCAAGATTCCGCAGGGCCGTTCGAGTTTTCCCGCTATTGTGATACCCACGGATGTAAGTTCGATTTATCTGCCTGCCGAACGCGGTGCCTTCGGCACGAACGCCGATGTGTTTCGCGACACGATGGGAAATCAAGGCGACGCCGGCTAGGACCATGGAACATCAGGAGTTTCTTACGCTGCCATGATAACGACACGCACGCAACGGAACCGAAGCAATTTATGCGTAGGAGCTCGCGAGATTGCGGTTGCCGGCGGAGCAGCCCTTGTCATTGCACAGCTGCTCGTGATGGCTGGTTGCTCGCTTAACCGGCAGGGGCACCGTGAGATTGGCGACGCGCTCGCCAGTTACAAGCGCCGCCAAACGACCGCCGCGACCCAATACGCCACTCTGCCTAACGCTCCGTCACCAAACGCAAGGTTACCAGCGGGTGGCGGAGATCCGCTTGTAATCGAAGACGGCACTCTCGCCGGCCTTATTTCGACCGCCTTGGAGCGAAATCCGGACATCCTCGCGGCCATTGACGCAGCACGGAGCATGGCGAGTCGAATTCCTCAGGCAACGTCACTGATGGATCCGATGTTGATGACCAAGACGTTGCCAGAGCCGACGCGGACGGCAGAAGGCGACATGGTTTTTGTGTTGGGTGTCCAACAAGTCGTGCCGATTCCGCAGAAACTGGATCATCGCGGCCGCGTTGCCCTTGCCGAGGCCCGAATGGCCGGCGAGACAATTGCACAAACTCGACTTCGGATCATTGGTGATGTGAAGCGAGCCTATTTCCAACTATTTGCGATTGACCAGGCGGTCCTCATTACCAAAGAAAACCAGGTCCTCATGCGCGATCTGATCGAAGTCGCACGTGGGCAGTTGATTGCTGGACGCCGCCAGCAGGAAGACGTACTGCGTGCTCAGGTGGAGCTGTCAAACCTGGAGAGTCAGTTGGTTGAACTCGGCCAGCGACGTGTGACCATCGTTGCACTGATCAACTCGATCCTGGATCTCCCCCCACGAACCAAGGTACCTTCGCTGGCGGAATATGACATTCGTCGGCTGGCGCCGCGATTGAATGAGCTCTTATCGCAGGCCTATAGACGGAATCCGGAACTCCAGAGATTTGAGCGGCAGATTGAGCGCGATCAGCAAAGCTTGCGTTTGGCAGAGCTCGAATACTGGCCTGATTTCACGATCGGGTTTGAGTGGATGGCAATGAACCCGCGAGCGCCGTTTGTTCCGCCGGTGAACCCACAGACGGGAATGAGACCAACATATTCTCGAATGAGCGAAGAGGGGACGGATAGTTGGGCGATTGTCGCCGGCGTCAATCTTCCGATCTGGTACGAGCGAATCGAGGCAGGCATCCGCGAGGCCCGCGAGCGGCTTTCCGCATCGCGCCGTCAAATGCATTCAACGAAGAACAGGATTACGTACCAGGTTGAGGATGCGTTAGCGCGGATTGACTCGCAACAGGACATCGCCGATCTGTTTGCGACCGCCATCATTCCACAGGCCGAGCAGGCGTTTCAGGTAACGCGCGAAGGGTATATCACGGGTACTTCCGACTTTCAGTTTGTGATCGACAACTGGCAAAAGTGGTTGTTCTTCAGGCTGCAATACTACCGGTCGTTGGGGGAACTGGAACGAAGTGTGGCCGACTTGGAGCAGGCTGTCGGTGTCAGTGTCATCGAAGCGCAAAATGCCACCGCCCCCCAATCAGAGGGGCAGGAAGGATAGGACCTTGCGAAAAGTCATCGTTAGCGGCTTCGGAGGTTGGGTGCGCGTTCTTGGAACGATGCTTATCGTGCTGGTCATTGGAGTGGCCGGCGGGTGGTGGTACTTCGGTGGGCGTGAATTGGCGGCCTCGTCGCCCGTGGCAGACTCGATTGCATCCGCCAGTGACGATGTCTGGTACACCTGCGGCATGCATCCCCAAGTGTTACAGCGAGAGCCCGGCATCTGCCCAATTTGCAACATGAAACTAACGCCCATGAAGCAGGATGGAACGGGCGATGAGAGTGAGCCTGCTGGACCACAGGAGCGCAAGATCCTGTACTGGCGGGCGCCAATGGATCCTGGCTACGTCTCCGATCGGCCGGGAAAGAGTCCCATGGGCATGGACCTTGTTCCCGTTTATTCGGAGGAAGGCGCGACGATAGGCGGAACCATTGTGAGCATCGATCCCGTGACGATACAAAATATGGGCGTTCGTACGGCGCGCGTGCGACGGGGCCCGTTGGTCAAGACTATCCGAACGGTGGGTCGAATTGACTATGACGAACAGAAGCTCGTGTTTGTGGATACGAAGTTTGAAGGCTGGATAGAGAAGCTCTTCGTTGATGAAACGGGGCAGCCGGTTCGAAAGGGCGAGCCGCTGTTCGACGTTTATTCCCCCGAGATTTACTCGGCGCAAGTCGAGTTCATATCGGCGATTCGGAAGCTCCCCACATTGGAACGAAGTACGTTTGCTGATGCCGCACAAGACGCACGGCGAATGGTCGATGCCGCGAGGCTGAAGCTGGAGTACTTCGATGTGCCGCCAAACCAGGTCGACCGGCTGAAAGATGCCTTGTCGCCGGAAAAGACAGTTCAGATCCACTCCCCGGCCGACGGCATTGTCGCCGACAAGATGGCGCTCGAAGGCATGCGCATCATGCCCGGGATGCGGCTCTTTACCATCGCCGACCTTTCCCGGGTCTGGGTATTCGTGGACATTTACGAGTACCAGCTTCCATGGGTTCACGTTGGCCAGGCAGCGACGATGACGTTGCCATACATTCCTGAGAAGGTCTTTCGAGGCGAGGTCGCGTACGTCTACCCGTACCTGCAAAAGCAGACACGCGTCATCAAGGTCCGACTTGAGTTTCCCAACCCGACGATGGAACTCAAGCCCGACATGTATGCCAATGTGGTCCTTGAGGGATTACTTAAGGACGACGCGGTGTTGGTGCCACGAGAGGGGTTCATCGATTCGGGCATGCGAAAAGTCGCTTTCGTCGACCGTGGGAAGGGTAAGTATCAGCCCCGCGATATTCAGGTTGGTGTCGAAGGCGAGGGCGGCACTGTTGAGGTGCTCGTCGGCCTTGAACCCGGGGATGTTGTGGTTACTTCGGGGCAATTCCTGCTCGATTCGGAGAGCAAGCTGAAAGAAGCCGTGGCAAAGATGATGGAGCCAACGAAGGCGATTCCAAAGACCGATGTGGCGGACGCTTCGGCGCCGACTGGCGCCACTCAGCATTCGAGAATTCCTGCCGATGCGAGATACGCCTGCCCAATGGACACGCACCCAGACGAGCAGGATGCGGCGAAGCGCGGCGCCTACTTCTCGAGAGAGCCGGGCGAATGTCCCTTGTGTGGAATGACGCTCAAACCCCTAGAGGAGATGGAATGGACTCGTGCCCTGATTGCGGCGGACGGCGGGGACGTCGCCTATACGTGTCCGAGACACCCTCACGTTTTCTCGAAATCGCCCGGAGAATGCCCGATCTGCAACGACAAGCTGCAGCCCTTCAAGGCGATGTACACATGTCGAGATCCGAAACACGCCAAACAGACAAGTGGCCACCAAGCCGATTGCCCGGAATGCGGCGAGCCGATGGCGGTACTCCGTGGTCCCTGGTTGGGAAAGACTATGGTGGAATCGAGCCCTGTCGGCGACGCAGCTACTAAAGAATTGGCATCGTTGGCGGCCTCTGAAGACGCTCTAACCATCCCGCCCGATGCGCGATTCGTGTGCCCGATGCAGGAGTGCTGGCAATTCGCACCGACTGAAGGCCGTTGTCCAACCTGCGGAATGAACCTAAAGCCCATTGAACAGGTCGAATGGGCTGCGGGCCTTATTCGAGCCGTGTCGGACAAGGGCCGATTCGTGTGTCCAATGCACGCCGATCGAGCCACCAGCGACGAGCCGGGCACGTGTCCCATTTGCGCGATGCAGCTAATGCCAAGAGACCGGATTGTCGGCCTGGAAGGTGGGCGCGAATCAGCGGCTCAGCAGGTGGACTACCTGATGGAGCATTATCTCGCCATACAAGAGAGACTAGCCCGCGACAGCACAGCTGAAGTGGCCCTCCACGCGCTTGGCTTGATTGACGCGAGCGAGAAGCTGAGCGCCGCGCTCAAAGAGGACGCCTCACACGGAACAAAGGAACTACTGAACAGCGTGAAGGAACTTCGCGCGGCCGCGCTGAAGTTACGAGGTGCGGAGCTGTCTAACGATCGCGCGCAGCTGGCCCAGCTTGGAGGCGCCATGCGGACGATCATCGATTACCACCGGCCAGATCCCGATCGCTGGCCAACGCTCCATGTCTTTCGATGCCCGGTGGCCAACGCCGATTGGATTCAAACCACCGAAAAGAAAGCCAACCCTTTTTACGGCTTCAAGATGTTGGATTGCGGTGAACTTCAGGAAACAAAGTAGGGCGTTGTAAACACCATGATCGCACGAATCATTGAGTTCTGCTGCCGTAATCGGTTTCTGACATTCATCCTAACGTCATTTGTTGTCGCCGGCGGAATCTGGACGGTCTTCAACATCCGTCTCGACGCAATCCCGGATCTGTCGGATGTCCAGGTCATTGTGTTCACCGAGTACCCCGGTCAAGCGCCGCAGGTCGTCGAAGACCAGGTGACGTATCCGTTGACGACCGCGATGTTGGCCGTTCCGTATGCCAAAGTGGTCCGTGGATACTCCATGTTCGGGTATTCCTTCGTCTATATCATTTTCGAAGATGGGACCGACATCTACTGGGCGCGGTCCCGTGTTCTGGAGTACCTGAACTACGTCGCCGGCCGGATCCCAAAGGGCGTGACGCCACAGCTTGGCCCTGACGCTACGGGGGTAGGCTGGGTCTACGAGTACTCGCTTCGTAACGGCTACTACTGTCCGAAGCACCCGGAGGGTATGTATCAAGACCCCGAACAACCGGGACGATGGTTCGCTGCGCGCGAGGACGCACCGGAGCCGATCCGCGACCGACTCGATCGAGTCAGGATGTTCGACCATGGCGGTAAGTGTCCATGGGATGGCGAGTCGGAACTTGTCCTGGCAGAGTACGATCTTTCAGAATTACGGACTCTTCAGGATTGGTACCTGAGATACGAATTGACAGCGCTTGAAGGCGTTTCCGAAGTCGCCGGTGTCGGTGGATTTGTTCGACAGTATCAGGTTGTGGTCGATCCTGACAGGCTCCTGGCCTACAACATCCCACTCAATCAAGTGAAGATGGCCATCCAGCGGTCGAACAACGATGTCGGCGGCCGCGTGCTGGAAATGTCCGAGACCGAGTACATGGTGCGAGGGCGGGGGTACATTGCCTCATTGACCCCGGATCAGGTGAAGGAGGCACGGGATTCAGGCATTCCAATCGATCGTGTTAGAGCGCAGCAAGGCATTCGAGATCTTGAGCGAGTCGTCATTCGCGCTACTGATACCGGAACACCGGTCTACCTCCGGGATATCGCCGAAGTTCGGCTCGGCCCTGAGATGCGGCGCGGATTGGCTGAATCAGCGGGCGCAGGAGAAGTTGTCGGCGGCATCGTCGTGATGCGTTTCGGCGAGAATGCACTTCAGGTGATCCGCAACGTCAGGCACAAGATCGACGAGTTGAAGCAGGGATTGCCGGCGGGAGTGGACGTGGTCGCGGAATACGATCGATCTGCTCTCATCGAGCGCGCCGTGGAAACCCTGACGCACACACTGATCAAAGAGATGATCGTCGTGGGGCTCGTTTGCATCTTGTTCCTGCTGCATGCTCGTAGTGAACTGGTTGCGATCTTTGTGCTTCCAACCGGCGTGCTATGTGCACTGATCATCATGCACTGGATGGGTATCAATGCAAACATCATGAGCCTCGGCGGTATCGCGATCTCTATCGGCGTCATGGTCGACAGTTCTATCGTCATGGTGGAAAACTCCCACAAGCACCTTGATCGTGAGGAGGACCGAATCAAGGAGGAACTGGCAGCCGGACGAACGCCGGTCCATCGTCCACGTGCCGACCTCATCATCGAGGCGGCCAAGGAGGTCGGGCCGACCCTGTTTTTCTCCCTGCTGATTATCACCGTGAGTTTCTTGCCCATCTTTGTGCTCGGTGAGCAAAGCGGGAGGCTCTTCAAGCCTCTCGCATTTACCAAGACATTTGCGATGGCGGCGGCCTCCGTTCTTGCCATTACGATCATCCCGGTTCTCATGTTGTCGTTGATTACGTCCCGCGTCTTGCCGAAGGAGTGGGGATGGCGCCGCAATCTGTCCATCACGATTGGTGTCATGCTTCTTCCAGCAGCCTTGATCTGGGCTGCCCCGCTTGGTGGGTATGAACCGTATCGCCATTGGATCATGGTTGCATGGATCATTCTCGCGGGAATGCTGCTCGTGCCCCAGAAGATCTTCCACGAGCGCGTCAATCCCATCAGTAAGATCCTGCAATGGATATATAACCCTTTCTTCCGGTTCGCGATGGCATTTCGGAAGAGGCTTGTATTCGCGGCGATCCTTTTCGCATTCAGTGGATTGTTCCCGTTGGTTGGCACAAGAAACGTGCCGATTGTCGGTGCCGCACTCTCCCAATGGTTTCCGTCCCTGGACACGGCATTCCCAGGCTTAGGCAGAGAGTTCATGCCCCCTCTGGACGAGGGTGATCTCCTCTATATGCCAACAACCGATCCCGCGATCAGCATTACCAAGGCGCGCGAACTACTTCAACAGACCGACGCGATCATCGCGAGTTTTCCCGAAGTGCACCACGTTTTCGGCAAGATCGGCCGGGCCGAAACAGCGACCGACCCGGCGCCGCTGAGCATGGTGGAAACGACGATCATGCTTGAGCCCGACCGCGAAAAGTGGCGCAAGCGTCGATTCGATCGATGGTTTTCGTTCTTGCCCTCATGGGTGAAGGATTTGAGCGGCCTGTCAACGTTCTGGCCGGAAGAGCGGCCAATCACAGTCGACGAACTCTGTTACGGCTACGGAGAGGGAGACAATCACGTTTCGGGACTTAATGAGGCAGTCGCATTCCCTGGCGTCACCAATGCCTGGACCATGCCCATCAAGACTCGGATAGATATGCTTTCCACCGGCATCAAGACGCCCGTCGGCATCAAGATCATGGGTGATGACCTAGACGTGCTTTCCAGGCTCGCCGAGCGAATTTCCGCAGAGGTGCGCACGTTGCCGAACACACTGAGCGCCTATCCCGAGAAAACGGTCGGTGGCCTGTATGTGGATTTCAACATCGACCGTGACGAAGTGGCCAGATACGGCCTCACGGTAGCAGATGTTCAGGACGTAATTCTCTCCGCTATGGGAGGCATGAACGTCAGCTGGACTGTAGAGGGACTTGAGCGATATCCGATCAACCTGCGCTATAAGAGGGAGCTTCGTGACAACCTCCCGGCCCTTCGACGGACGCTCGTCGCCACTCCCGGCGGCGCACAGGTTCCCATTGTTCAACTCGCCAATGTTGAAATCGTGCCCGGTCCTCCGATGATCAAGAGCGAAAATGCGAGAAAGACCGCATGGATCTATGTGGACCTGACTACTTCGGATATTGTTGGTTGGATCGAGCGAGCAAAGGATCTCGTCCGTGACACAGTCCCGTTGCCAGCGGGGTACAACATTGTCTGGTCTGGCCAGTATGAATACATCCAGGCTGCCAATCGCCGTCTTGCCATTGCGGTTCCCGCCGCTGCCGCAGCAATTATCTTCTTGCTCTATCTGGGTACGCGGTCATGGTTCCGAACGATCCTGACCATGGTGACGTTTACATACACATTGGCCGGTGCATTCTGGTTCTTATACGTTCTCGATTACGACATGTCCTTAGCTGTTGTGGTTGGTCTGATTGCGTTGGCCGGTCTCGACGCCGAGACCAATCTCGTCATGTTGCTCTATCTGGATAATGTCTACGACACCGCAAAGGCAAATGGTCGCATGCGCCATTTTCAGGACCTGTGGGACGCGATTCACGAGGGGGCGGTCATGCGCATTCGCCCCAAGACCATGACAGTCGCAACGACATTCATGGGACTCGTCCCGTTGATGTGGGCGGAAGGTACCGGTGCTGACACGATGCGAAGACTCGCCGCACCGATGATCGGTGGATTGGCAACAAGTTTCTTTGGCGAACTCTTGGTCTTTCCTGCGATCTACTTTATTTACAAACGATTTTCCGAATTGAAGAGCGAGGGGAAGGACTATTGGCCGACCAAGAATAATACTGGCCCCGGCGATCAGGGCGGCACTCACGTTCCCGCGATAGCAACAAAGTAATTGGAATAATCGCAATCCGGCGCCTCTGGCTTTCGTAAGTAGCGTGTATGGCTTCAAAACTCGATCGCGGTCGAAGTGAGGTGCCAACGGCGGTCGATAGGCTGCTTTCGCGCTCGGATCGGATTGCCCCCGGGGCGATGTTCTTATGCGACTTGCCCCGTACTGTCGAAGAACTCAAACGACGCCAAATTCGTACCGCGCATGGCGACTCAATTCAAGTATCGGGTAGAATCGCGCTCATGAACGTTCTCCGCCCATGGCAACTCCTGTTGGTGACGCTGGCCGGCTGGATCAACCGGCAGCAGAATGACGTCATCGCCTTCATTCAGGAAGAGAATCGTATCCTCAAGAGCAAGCGCATGGGTAAACGGGGCCGATTCACCGACGACGAGCGAAGGCGCCTGGCGGTCAAGGGAAAGGTCCTCGGGCGCAAGGCCCCTCGGCAGTTCGCGTCGATCGTAACACCCGACACTATCCTGGCATGGCATCGAAAGCTCGTTGCCAAGAAGTGGGACTACAGCAGCAGACGCGGCCCCGGGCGGCCGCGCGTCGCGAACATAATTGCCGACTTGACGGTCCGCATGGCGAAGGAGAATCCAACCTGGGGACTCACGAGAATCATGGGAGCCCTCGCCAACCTCGGCCATGAGGTTTCTCGTGGAACGGTCTCCAATATTCTGAAGGCACATGGTATCGATCCGGCGCCCGAGCGCGGCAGACGAATGCCATGGTCCACCTTCCGCAAGGCACATTGGGAGTCGATGGCTGCAACCGATTTGTTCACGGTGGAGGTCTGGTCGAGATTCGGCCTGGTGCGCTATTACGTGCTTTTCTTCATCAGGTTGTCCAATCGGCGCGTGCACATCGCCGGCATCACACCTAATCCGGATGCGCGGTGGATCAAACAGATCGCTCGCAATGTGACCGATCCGGATTCCGGATTTCTGCTCGGGACTCGATACTTGATCATGGATCGTGAAATGATCTTCACTGCCGAGTACCGGGAATTCCTGAAGCGAGATGGCAACAAAGCCGTCCGGCTTCCACCGCGTTCGCCGAATTTGAACGCTTACGCGGAGCGGTATGTGCGCACTATCAAAGAAAGTTGCTTGAGCCGAATGATCTTCTTCGGAGAGCATTCGTTGCGATCAGCGATCAACGAATTCGTGCAACAATACCATCATGAACGAAATCACCAGAGCCTCCGTAATCGACTAATCGATCCCGCCGAAGTTGTCGGTATCGACATCGGCCCCATCGCATGTCGGCAACGGCTCGGCCGGCTCCTTCAGTACTACTATCGCCAAGCGGCGTAGCTCATCTCTGGCCGACCGACGGATATATTGTCAGGCGAGAATTCGTGCTCGCTGTGCGCACCGACCAATCCCTCGCGGCCGGCGTTGCCGTACATTCGTGACACTGCCGCCAGTGTCTTGATTCGCGTTTGAATTCCTGGACACTACGGGATGCCCTTGTGGCGCTGGCGGCGCGTGACGGCAGAAGCATGGCCCTCAAACGAGGCCTGGTTATCGTCTCTGGACTTTGGGGAACGTGCTATGCGACTTCCGCGATGCGCAACGCTTGTCGTGTGACGGGCAATGGTCTACGGCCGAGGCGAATAGCGCGATGTCAGCGGGCACCCAAAACCGGCCAACGATGGGCGGGTTCCGCGCGGCCACGGTGATTCGGGTTCTGCGAACAGTTTTTCACCGACAGCACCCTCAGAACGTGGTTGAAGGGTACTGTTAGCGAAAAACTGTTCGGGTTTGTTGGCCGGATTGAACCTGCCCACAAGTGGCCGGTTTCAACCCGCCCGGTGACAGCGCGAGCCCGAAACATTCCCTGACGCTTGATATATTGTCGTTACTTGACCTCACTCGGGTTCTCGAATCTAATACATGCATGGTCCTACGTGTCGCGATAGTTGCGATGGCATGCTGGTCTCTGCAGGTTGCTCCGGCGCTCTGCTTAGCGGGTGTGCTCACACATGACTGCCGCCCTGTATCATCGGGTGGATCATCCGACCATTGTTGCGATTCCTACGATGGACCAGTATCGGGGCCTTGCTCACACGAGAGCAACTGCAGTAGCGATCCATGCAGCGAAAAGCCGTTGATCAGAAACGGGATTGACGGCTCCCTGAATAACGTTCTTGCGATCCTCTTCACGCAGCCTCTTGGGATCCACAAATTTCTCGAAGAAGCCGGTTTTTTACGTAATCTACGCCAGCCATTGTCATACGTAATGACCGTAGCATATCACGCAAGTGACCTCCCCTTACGCGTCTAGCCTCCAATTCTAACCGATGATTTTGAAACGGTGATTTGCCGTAATTAATCGACTGCGCGCCGAATGGCGTGCCGGGTAGTACATTGGAGATGAATCGATCGTGAGTAAATTATGGCCCTCACGGGCTCGATATTTGGCGTTACTGTTATCCGTAATCGTCATCGGTTGCGCCACTGTGGATGCACGACGTGATTACGAGCAGACAAGAGGCGAAGTCGAGCGCGCCATCGGCTACTCCCCCGCATGTGATCCAGAGGCAGAGGACGAATTAGTTGATCGCACAGTCGATGCACTGCTTCAAGGTGGACTCACGTCCGACGAGGCTGTGAAGCTGGCTCTGCTCAACAACCCCCGAGCCCGTTCCATTTTGCTCCAAGTCGGCATGGCTCGTGCTGATGTGGTTCAGGCTGGTCTTTGGTCAAATCCGACGATCGGGTTTTCGTTCAACCTGCCAACCGGAGGCGGATCAAATCAATTCGGCATGAACTTGGCCCAGAACATCGCGGATTTATGGATGATTCCATCGCGAAGTCGCGCCGCGAATCAGGACCTAAAGATAACGACGCTTACTGCCGCCCAGGAATTGGTTTCATTGGCGGTGGACACGAAAGTCGCCTATTACAACACCCTTGCGGCTGATAGCGAATTGGCGATTACGCAAGACAACGTCTCGTTAACGCAGGAGTTACTTCGCATTACCAGTGCACGACTGGAAGCTGGTACTGTCGGTGCGCTCGACGTGAATCTCGCAAAAGGCCAAGCTCTACGTGCCGAAGTAGCTGCTCGATCGGCGCGATTGGAATCTGCGAGTTCGCGTCGCACACTGGCAGCGCTCCTCGGACTAACCACATTAGCACAAGAGATCGCGCTGTGCGAGACTCTGCCGAATCCTGTGGAAGATGACCTTCCGGTGGATCACTTTGTCGAAGTAGCGCTTGAATCGCGTCTTGACGTTCGGACGGCTCGCAACTCGGTAGACGCGGCGGCTGCACGGATCGAATATGAATTAGCCAAGGTGTTTCCTAGTGTTGAGATTGGACTTGAGGCTGAACATCAATCTCACCGGGCTCAGAGTGGACGCAAGTTGCTTGCCAACGCGGCAAGATCGACCATTGCCAACGGCCAGCTCACTGCGCCAGATATTGAGTCGCGTGGTCAACGAAGAATCGAAGACAGTCAGCGAATCGACGCAATACTTGGCCCGTCCCTTAGCCTGACGCTACCCATCTTTGACCAGAATCAGGCCCAAATTGCCAAAGCTCAAATGAGCTACTTGGAGAGCAAAGCGCTCTTGGATGGCTTGCAGCGATCGATCGTTCAGCATACGCGTGAAGCAGCCGATCGCCTTGCGACAGCGTGGAACGTCGCAACGCTATATCAAAGTGAAGTATTGCCGCAAGTGCGAGAAACGCTCGAACTTTCCCAGGCAACATATCAAGCGGGGCAGACCACGATATTAAACGTCATCGATGCACAACGGTCGCTGTTGGAGGCACGGCGCGCGAATGTCGCCGCCCTTCAGAATGCCGCTACGGCCGTTGCTGAGTTGGAGCGCGCGACAGCTCGTCCGGCGTCAGTTCTATTTCAAGAATCCGGCATGTCAAATCAGGCGACAACAACGCAACCATCGCATGGAGGCTGATGGGAGATGAATCGACAAGGACGCAGCTTGGCTGATCTGAAGCACCTTATCGCACTGGCGGCGCTGCTATTCATCGCGCCCGGCTGCCAAATGGAAACTGCGAATGGCGTCGCGTCGGCGACTGCGGAGGTTGCTGTCATGTTTTGCGAGTTCTTTGTCTCAGTGTTTAGGCAGTCGTTGGCTGCGTGGCTCTTCTGATCGAACGCGGACCAATTATCGACGGAGACTAGTTATGCACACCGAAACAAAACCGGGCACTAGACAAGAGACTTTGGTTGGATCGGCATTCTTGTTTACGCTAAGCACAGCGATCGTTGCGGGTCTCTTGGGCATGCAGCTAGGCTGCCGCAACGACAACTCTAATGCGCAATCCGACCAATCTACCGAGGCGAAATCAGACGGAGGTTCTGAGCACTCGGGACACGATCATGAGCACGGTGACAAAGGGCACTCGGATGAAGTCACGTTGACGGCTGACGCGATCAAGCGTTATGGAATCAACGTCGAATCGGCATCCTTGTACAAACTCAGCCCGAGCTTTATTGCGCCGGCCAGAGTGGCATTCAACGCAGAGGCCATCGCACACATTGGATCTACGCTGCCTGGCCGAGTGGTGGAGCTGTCCGTCAGGCTTGGCGACGTAGTGAACAAGGGTGACCTACTGCTCGTTGTGGAGAGCCCGCAATTGGCAGAGGCACAAAGCACTTACCTTTCGAAACTCATCGCTGCCGAGACGGCAAAGGCGACAGCAGAATTGGCGAAGAATGCGATGGATCGCGCGAGTCGTCTGTATGAGCAAAATCGCGGTATCGCCCTCGATGAGGTCCAAAAGCGTGAAATTGAGTTCAAGGCCGCTCAAGCTTCGGTGAGGACCGCCGAAGCAACGGCTGTCGCAGCAGAGAACACGCTACATGTGTTGGGAATGACGCAGGAATCCGTCAATGCAGTCCAACAATCACAAGAGGTCAACCCGCGATTTCCGATCGTTGCTCCGATTTCGGGCGAAGTCGTTGAACGGGAAGTGACCCTCGGTGAGCTTGTCAGCCCGGAGCGTGAACAGCTCATGGTGCTTGCCAACGTGGAGACGCTTTGGGTGCTGGCCGATGTGCCTGAGTCACACCTGCCCGAATTGGCGCTTGAAGCCAGGGCTTGGATTAACGCCGGCAGCCTCGACCCGCATCAGCATGAGGGCGAAGTTTCTTACGTGGCGCCCACGATTGATCCGAGGACCCGGACAGTTTCTGTACGGGTCGCGGTCGAGTGCGAGGATCGCTCGCTGAAACCAGGGATGTTTGTTGAGGTCCAGATCGCGTCGTCAAATCGTAATGCCCCTGACCTAACTCCGGTAATTGGGGTCCCTCAAGATGCGATTCAGACAGTTGAGGGAGAACCGAGTGTATTTGTGCCCGTGCCCGGCGAGGAAAATACGTTTGCAAGGCGCACGATATCTATCGGCAAGGCGGTTGCCGGGATAGTTCCGGTCTTGGCTGGACTTGTCGAAGGTGAGGCGTACGTGGCTTCAAACAGCTTCCTCTTGAAGGCTGACCTGGGTAAGGCAACGGCGGAACACCAGCATTGATCCTCAAGCGGTGAAGGAGAGCATCAAGTGCTCGAGAACATTCTACACTTTTCGATTCGGAATCGGTGGCTGATCGTGTTATTTACGATCATTGTCGCTGCGGTGGGCGCGTATTCACTTCTACATCTACCGATAGACGCGGTGCCGGACATCACAAATAACCAAGTGCAGATCAACACTGTCTATCCGGCACTTTCCCCAGTCGAGATCGAAAAGCAAGTTACGTTCCCGATTGAGATAGCCATGGCGGGAATTCCGGGGCTGCAATCCACGCGATCGCTATCACGCAACGGTTTTTCGCAAGTTACGGTGATCTTCGAAGACAACGTCGATATCTACTTTGCGCGCCAGCAAGTGTTCGAGCGGCTCGCACAGGCGGGCGAGAGTCTTCCCCCGGGAGCCGATCCGGTTATGGGGCCGATCGCGACCGGTCTGGGTGAAGTCTACATGTATACGGTCGAGTATGAGAACCCTCATGGGGATGGTGCAGATTTCCGCGATGGGAAGCCCGGATGGCAAAGTGACGGGTCCTATCTGACTCCCGAAAGCAGGCGGCTTCGTGGAGATGTGGAGCTAGTGACCTATCTTCGCGAGATCCAGGACTGGATCGTTCGGCTTCAGCTACAGACAGTCGCCGGAATCGCCGGCGTAGACTCAATTGGTGGCTACGTAAAGCAATACCACGTACAGCCCGATCCCCTAAAGTTGGTGAGTTACGGCCTGTCGTTCGGCGATGTCATCGACGCGCTTGAGAAGAACAACGTCAGCACTGGGGCGGGATATATCGAACACAAAGGCGAGATGTATATCGTCCGCGCCGCTGGACGGATCAATACGCTTGATGAGATTGAATCGATCATAGTCGGATCCCGAGGAGGCGTGCCGATCTACATTCGCGACATTGTCGCTCCAGGTGGAGTACGCATCGGGCGGGAGCTACGAACTGGATCCGCCAGCGAAAGCGGCGAAGAAGTCGTGGTCGGTACAGCCATCATGCGAATTGGCGAAAACAGTCGCATCGTGTCGGCGGCGGTGGATCGCAAGTTGCAGGATATTCAGCGCAGCCTGCCCCCCGGAATCCGGGCGAAGACAGTGCTCAACCGCACCAAGCTGGTGGATGCGACGATTCGCACTGTAGAGAAGAATCTGATCGAAGGCGCGATTCTCGTGATGGTTGTGCTCTTTCTGCTGCTCGGGAATTTTCGTGCTGCCCTGATCTGCGCGATGGCGATTCCCCTTTCGATGCTCATGGCGGCAATCGGTATGGTGCAGAACAAGGTAACCGGGAATCTGATGTCGCTCGGAGCAATTGACTTCGGACTGATCGTAGACGGTGCTGTGATCATTGTTGAGAACTGCGTTCGACGATTGGCAGAGGAACAGCATGCAAAGGGACGGCTTCTGACGCTACAAGAGCGACTCCATGTCGTTTTCGACGGTAGCAAGCAAGTACGAAGTGCGACTGCCTTCGGAGAGGCAATTATTACCGTCGTCTACGTGCCTATTCTCACTTTAACTGGCGTTGAGGGAAAGATGTTCCACCCGATGGCGCTTACGGTGATCTTCGCATTGGCCGGAGCGTTTGTTCTTTCATTGACATTTGTGCCAGCAATGGTCGCGATTCTTCTAAGGGGGCGTGTCAAGGAGAAGGAGGTCTTCGCCATACGATGGGCCAAAAGAGTTTATTCGCCAGTAGTGCATTGGGCGATTCGGGCTCGTTGGTGGGTCGTAACCGCGGCAGTGGGTTTGTTTGTGGGAAGCGTGGTGCTGTTCGAATCTCTAGGTCAGGAATTTGTGCCCAGACTTGACGAGAAGGATTTGGCGATGCACGCGTTGCGCATCCCCAGCACATCGCTGACTCAATCTCAGGAAATGCAATTTGATATCGAGAGTGCATTGGGCGAATTCCCGGAGGTCGCCTTCTTGTACTGCAAGATTGGCACGGCCGAGATGGCGACCGATCCCATGCCACAGAACGTGGCGGACGCCTTCGTGATCCTCAAATCGGAGGAAGAGTGGCGCAGTGAGGCCGAGTTGGACGACTTGATCGCCAAAAAGCAGGCGGAAATCGCAGCGTTGGGGGGACACCAAGAGGAAGAGCATGAGCATGAGGAGGAGCACGGCGAAATTCAGGCTGAGGGCCACAAAGGCAAGCTCGTTAAGCTGATTGAGCTCACCGTCAAGGCGCTTCCAGGCAACAATTACGAGTTCACTCAACCAATCGAGATGCGTTTTAACGAGTTGATCGCTGGAGTCCGCGGTGACGTGGTGGTCAAAGTGTATGGGGATGACTTCGACGCCATGCGCAAGACGGCCGACCAGGTCTTAGCGGTGTTGCAGACCGTGCGCGGCGCGGCGGATGCGCGCGTCGAACAGACTAGCGGCATGCCCGTACTAACGGTGGAAGTCGATCGATCGGCGATTGGGCGGTACGGGTTGAACGTGGCCGATGTTCAGGAAGTCGTGGCTGTGGCCATTGGTGGGAGCGAGGCTGGACTGGTATTCGAGGGCGACCGCCGATTTGATGTAGTTGTACGATTGCCTGAGAACCTGCGGGCAAAACCGGAAACCCTGGAGAGTCTCTGGGTGCCGCTTCCGACGCACGAAGAGAGCGCAAATTCCGTCATGCTCGCGTCGGCGTCGAGTCTCACCGGGCTGACGCCGCCACCAGCGGACATGGGATTTATCCCACTGGGTGACATTGCAAAAATTGAGATTTCAGAGGACACCAATCAGATCAGCCGCGAGAACGGAAAGCGCCGCATTTTTGTTCAGTGCAACGTACGTGGCCGCGACCTGGGATCGTTTGTGGCAGAAGCCCAGGAAAAGGTGAAAGCGGTGTCGCTGCCGCCCGGTGGCTGGATCGACTGGGGAGGTCAGTTTGAAAACCTCGTCGCGGCGAAGAAGCGATTAATTATCGTTGTGCCCATATGCTTCCTACTGATTTTCATTTTGCTGTTCAGTACATTCAAGAGCGCAAAGTACTCGCTTCTAGTTTTCAGCGCAGTACCGCTCGGGCTAACTGGTGGAATTGTTAGCCTTTGGCTTCGCAATATGCCGTTTTCGATCTCCGCTGCGGTGGGCTTCATCGCACTTTCCGGGGTGGCCGTCCTGAATGGCCTTGTGATGGTGACATTCATCAATCAGCTTCGAACCGAGGGTGCATCAAGAGATGAGGCCATCATTCAAGGCTCGCTGACGCGCCTTCGTCCTGTCTTGATGACAGCGCTTGTGGCGTCGTTTGGCTTTGTGCCTATGGCGATGGCGACTGGGACAGGTGCGGAGGTACAGCGCCCGCTTGCGACCGTGGTCATTGGTGGTCTTGTCACCAGTACGCTCTTAACGTTGATCGCTCTGCCGGCGCTCTATCGGATCTTCACTGGATGGGATCCAAGCGGTGCACCGGTTCCCGTGCGCCAAGCGTGGGAGAATGACGCGTCAGTTCTGGGCGATGAAGCGCCAGCATCGACGACGGATGGAAGTGCAGTACGGCCCGGTCCCGAGTCATGACGTGTCGATTCGTCTCTCGACGACCGTGATCGAATTTGCGGTTGCAACGGAGCAGCCGAGACTCATGTGATTGATTGTGGAGAACTTGGAGAATCTAAATGCGTACCGAAAAACTGAAGTGGATTGTCGTTGGCGTGTTTCTTGGGATCGGTGTGACCGCAAGTGTCTCACCTCTGTTCGCACAACCAGGAGCCGCCCAACCCGTCAAGAGTGCAACCGAGTATTTTGTAACAGGCGAAGGTGATAGCGCGCACCTCTGGGTGCGCGAAGGATCCAAGCTCCGTTGCGTTGGACACGGTGAATGTAAGGCACATGGTCATGCGGGACACGACGATCACCAACATGGCGAGAAAGAGGCGAAACACTAATCGAAAAAGGAACAGTCGCCGCGGCGGTGCAAGAACGAAGCCGCCTACGGTCTTCGAGCTGTTTGCTTGGTGGACACCGGTCTTGGTTATCGCGGTGCTAATGGATTGGCTGGTTATTCGTTACATCATTGTGCATCACGAGAGATACGGACACTGGGTCTGGCCATTTAATGGCATGCTCGTCACAGGTTTCTTGACCGCCGCGGCCTTGACGATTCCCGGCGTATGGATTTATTCCAAGCTGAAGAGTAGGTCTAAGTGAAGGCGCAAAGTTAGATAACCATGCATTTCTCAGACTGGAGCGCAGTCTAAAATGTCAGATTCGGATCGCGCGACCCGTGCGAAGAAGAGAAAGGGTACAGTTACGCAAATACTCACGATTCGGGGCATGGATTGCCCCGACGAGATCGCAGTCCTGCGTGATTGCCTCGCCGGCTTCGACGGGGTTGCCAATCTGTCGTTCAATTTGATGCGCTCGACCATGACCGTTGAGCACGATCCTGCCAGTATCAATGTCGATGACATCGTCAGTCGCGTAGCCGCGACGGGCATGAGAGCATCCATCGCCAATGATCAGTCTTTACGCGACGCGTCGAGTCAGGTTGCGGTTCCCCGAGGTCCATTCTGGACCGCGATTTCCGCAGGCGTGGCAACGATGCTCGGCGCCGGCTTTTCCCATGGCGCGTCGGCAAATGCGTTTGGCGCACCATGGCCGTCGATGATGGCCTACGCTATCGCAATTTGGGCCGCGTGGCGATACGTATTGCCCAATGCGTGGACCTCGCTACGAAGGGGGCGGCTTGATATGAACGTCCTCATGACAATTGCGGTCATCGGTGCCGTAGGTCTTGGCGAATGGTTGGAAGGTTCCACGGTCGCTTTCCTCTTTGCTGTGTCGCATCTGCTGGAGACGTGGAGCGTCAATCGTGCACGACGTGAGATCAACTCACTGATGGAATTAAGTCCGGAACGCGCGAACCTCGTATCGGAAGATGGGACTGAGATGGAACTGCCCATCGATAAGGTTGACGTTGGCCGTAAAATCATCGTGCGACCGGGCGAGAGGGTGCCATTGGACGGTACAGTATCAGAGGGTGCAACGACGATTAATCAGGCGTACATAACTGGAGAATCGGTTCCAGTCGCAAAGAAACAAGGGGACGAAGTTTTTGCCGGAACTATCAACCAGGACGGCGCCGTAACCGTCGAGGTATCAAAGGCTGCCGGCAATACGGTGCTTGCGGGTGTGATTCGCCTGATCGAGCAGGCGCAATCGCGTCGGTCACGCTCCGAGCAATTCGTCGAGTCGTTCGCCCGTTACTACACGCCGGCGGTTGTTGCAGGCGCGCTGTTACTAATTGCGATTCCGCCAATCCTCTTGAATGCACCCTGGTCAACTTGGTTCTACCGATCGCTTGTATTGCTCGTAATTGCATGTCCTTGCGCGCTGGTGATTTCGACGCCGGTGTCCGTCGTGAGCGCCTTAGCGGCTTCCGCTCGCAACGGCGTCCTGATCAAAGGGGGGGAGTTCCTGGAAGCTGTTGGTAAGGCTCGCGTCGTCGCAATCGACAAGACCGGCACGCTTACGCATGGCAATTCTGTGGTTCAAGAGCTTATCCCGCTTGGAGGGAGTACGCAGGAGGAACTCCTGATGATCTCAGCCGCCATAGAGCAACGAAGTGAACACTCCATTGCGCGCGCGATTGTGGGCCATGCGGAGCGTCGCGCGATCCTACCTCGACCGTGCGGTGATTTTCAGGCGATCCGAGGAAAGGGTGTACAGGCAACAGTCAATGGCAATCGATACTTCATAGGCAACCATCGACTGCTGGAGGACAACGATGTCTGTACGGACGAGATGCATGGCGTCATGATCGAACACGAGGATTGCGACCATACGGTCGTAGGTGTTGCCTGTGAAGAACGGCCAATCGGCGTGATATTACTCGCGGACGGCCTCCGCGATGAAGCGGCGGATGCAATCCGCGCACTCCACACCGTAGGAATCGAGAAGGTCATCATGCTGACAGGTGACAATGCCGGGACAGCCAATGCGATCGCCAAGAAATGTGGCAATATCGAGCCGCGCGCCGAATTGCTTCCTGCGGACAAGGTCACGGCCGTTGAGGAGCTACGTGAGACTTATGGTCAAGTGATCATGGTCGGTGACGGGATCAACGACGCTCCGGCCTTGGCATCGGCAAATGTTGGGATCGCCATGGGGGCTGGAGGCACGGACGCCGCACTGGAAACCGCAGACATCGCACTGATGACGGACAATCTAAGTAAGCTGCCGTGGCTTCTGAAGCACAGCCAGCGTACCAAAGGGATTATTGTTCAGAACATCGCGCTGTCGCTTGGTATCAAGGCTGTTTTCCTGTGTCTTGCGATTCCAGGACTCGCCAACCTCTGGATGGCGATCGCGGCAGATATGGGAGCTTCATTGCTCGTAACGGTTAACGGACTTCGTCTTCTGAGACCAGGTCGTCAAGTCTGAGGATTTGCCCCGAAACAATAGACGATGACGGGGGAGGGTGTTACAATTGCGGGTGATGTTCCCGGTATCGGTTAGACTCATCATGATTTGCTTGCTTGTCGGGCCGCCCGCGCTCTGCAAAGCGGGTGTCTTAACATCGTGCTGTGAGCGCGGTTCGCACGAAGTCACCTCATGTGCGGATGACTCCCCTTGTTGCGATGGCTACGATTGGATCGCCGATAAAGGGAATGACCAGGGAAGCCCAGGTCAGGATTCGAAGCATCGCTCATGCGGCCAATGCGCTGATGTATGCGCCGGCCCAGCCAAGACCTGCGATGAGGCGCGTGTCGAAAGCCCGTTTCAGCTCATTCTTCACTTCAGCGATTATCTGGAGTTTGCTTCCTCCGGCTCGTTTTTCAAGTACTCCCGCGCGAATCCAAGTCAGATGCCCAAGCTCCCATTTCCAGCGTCTGACGTCCCCCTACTAATCTGATTCAGCCTGTCATCATCGGCAGGTTATTGCCAGGGTTCCGTCGCGCGCCGACATCGCGCGCAGCTTGATCCTATGGCCCCGTGGCATCTGTGACGCGTAGTTATTCAAGTCCGTATGACGATTTGAACCCTCTGGAGGTTGACTCATGCGCAATACATTTTTCGCAAGTGGGAGACTGCTTGCCTTGTTTTCGCTTCTGCTTCTGTTGATGGCCTGTGAGCAGGAGACAGTGAATAGTCAAGGAAAAGAAGGCCAGCAAGAGTCGAGGTCCATGAATGGCGCCGGTCCATTGGGTCCGGCATCCAGCCCCATTCCGCCAACGCTTGAAAAGGGGTGGTGCGGCGGACATGGTGTGCCGGAATCAGTTTGCACACAATGCAATTCATCGCTGGTCCCCAAATTCAAGGAATCCGGAGATTGGTGCGCGGAGCATGAACGTCCGGAAACGCAGTGCACGATCTGTCATCCGGAAGTCAAGGCCCGATGGGCGGCGCTCAACCCCGAACGCACGGCGCCGACACAGTCGCCCGAAGGTCGAACCGGGAGCAACAGTGGCGTAATGGGTCCATCCGCGAGCCCCATCAAACCAACGCTCGGCAAGGGCTGGTGCGGCGGTCACGGTGTTCCCGAGTCAGTTTGCACGCGATGTAACAGCTCGCTGATTCCCACATTCAAGGAAGCGGGCGACTGGTGTGATGAGCACGGGTTGCCCGAATCACAATGCGTTGTTTGTCATCCGGAAGTTGCCGCGGAATGGAAGAAACTCGATCCGTCCGCGTCAACCGGTCATAGCCAGGATGATTCGACCGGTGCGGGATTGGTCCCCTTCAAGGAGGACGCCGAATCCCATTTCGCCGGCGCGTGGTGCCCGGAGCACGGCGTTCCCGAATCGGTTTGCACACGATGCAACAGTGCGCTGATCGCCGGATTCAAAGCAGCAAACGATTGGTGCGGCGAACATGGGCTTCCGGAGTCTCAATGTTCAATCTGCAACCCAGGCGTGCGCGAGAAATGGGCGGCGATGCGTCCAGATTCGTTCGCAGCAGGCGATAGTGAGTTGAAGGAAATCCTGTTGAAGCGATCGCCCCGCTTGCTCACGGGGACCAGCGACCCGCTGTGTCAGGTGGAGACGTTGCGCGTTGGCTTTCTAGACCGCAGCATCGTTCGCAAAGCGGGAATCAAAGTCGAGCGCGTCGCGCGGCGGCTTATGTCGGCAACGATCGAGGTTCCGGCGGAAGTGGAATTCGATGCAACCCGCCTGACGCGATTGACGCCGCTGGTCGCGGGCGTTGTTCGAGAAGTTCCCGTCGAGCTTGGGAGCAACGTCCAAGCTGGAGATCGACTCGCCGTGATTGATAGCCCGATGTTGGGCGAAGCCAAGAGCGTATACATCGAACGTTCGCAGAATCTAAAGCTGGCGAATGCCGACCTCGACCGAGTCGACACAATCTCTCAAGGAACACGACGCATGTTGGAGGTGTGTACCAGAGATGCAAAGTCCAGCCAGATTCTCGAAGCGTTGAACGATTCGCCCGTCGGTGAATCCAAAGCCAAGCTGCTCAGGGCGCATGCGTCTTTGCAACTTGCTCGATCTGACGCAGTACGGGCGACGACGCTTCAACAGAGAAAACTCAACAGTGAGCGGGATTTTGACGCCGCCCAGAGTGCGCTTGCCGCGGCAGAAGCGGATTTCGTAGCGATTCGTGAGGAGGTTCATTTCAATGCGGAACAGGCTCGCCTTACGGCCCATCGCGCCGTGGAAGTCGCGCGCGCCGCATTGGAAGCCGCGAAGCGAAAACTCCACATCCTCGGATTGAGCAAGGACCAGATTGACCAAATCGGGAGTGAATCGCAAGAAACGCTCTCCAAGTTTGAACTCCGAAGTCCAGTGGCCGGCCGCATCGTCGAACGGCGCGTGTCTGTCGGCGAGTTTGTCGATACGGCGAGCATACTGTTTGTCGTCGTCGACACGTCGGAGATGTGGCTGATGGCTGACGTCTATGAACGTAACCTTCCCCAATTGCGGGTTGGCCTTGCGACACTCTTTTCTGTCGACGGGATGCCCGGCGCGAGTTTCGGAGGAAACATCACATGGATCAGCAGCCAGGTGGATGACCGAACACGGACGGTTCGACTTCGCGCTGATTTGCCGAACCCTGAAGGACTCCTGCGGGCCAAGATGTTTGGATTGGGGAGGATCATTCTTCACGACAATGAGCGAGTTGTAGGAGTCCCCGTCGACGCCGTTCAGACCGACGGCTGTTGTCAGCTTGTGTTCGTCGAGGAATCCGAGACCGTTTTCCAACCTCGCAAGGTCGTCCTCGGGGCTGAAGCAAACGGATTCGTGGAGGTCCTCAAGGGGCTTGACGAAGGCGAAGTCGTTGCCAGTGCCGGCAGTTTTCTGATGAAGACGGAAATCCTAAAAGGCAGCATCGGCGCCGGGTGCTGCGAAGTTGACCCGGGAAGGTAATTTCGCATGTTGAATGCAATCATCGACTGGTCGCTTAGGTACCGCTTTCTCGTTCTTGCACTGACTGGTCTGCTTATTGTCACCGGCATCTACTCGGCTTCACAGCTGCCCGTGGATGCATTTCCCGATACAACGCCGGTTCAAGTGCAAATCAATACGGTTGCGCCCGCGCTGACGCCACTTGAAATCGAACAGCAGATCACGTTTCCCGTGGAGCAGTCGATCAGTGGGCTGAAATCATTGAAAGAGGTCCGGTCGATATCGAAATTCGGGCTTTCGCAAGTCACCGTCTTATTCGAGGACGGCGTCGATATTTACTTCGCGAGACAACTCGTGATGGAGCGGCTTGGAACGGCTGATCTACCTGAAGGGCTTCCCAGCCCAATAATGGGGCCGGTGGCGACCGGGCTTGGCGAGGTCTATCACTACATTCTGACAAGTCAGACACACAGCCTGAGCGAACTGCGGACGATACAGGATTGGATCATCAAACCGCAATTGCGAAGCGTATCCGGTGTGGCGGAGGTCAATAGTTGGGGCGGTCGCGAACGCCAATATCAGGTCGTGGTCGAACCTGCGCGCCTACTCAAATACGATTTGACGCTTCTGGACGTGTTCGAGGCGCTTCGTCGCAACAACATGAACGTCGGTGGTGGCAACATCACCCGTGCCGGTGAGTCCCTCCTCGTGCAAGGTGTTGGTCTTCTGACATCGTTGAATCAAGTTGGCGACGTCGTCGTCAAGTCAGAAGACGGTGTTCCGGTGTATGTACGCGACCTCGGGGACGTCGTGGACGGTCACGAGATCCGGCGAGGCGCTGTTACCTATGGGGGACAAGGCGAGGCGGTGCTTGGCTTGGGCTTCATGTTGATGGGGGAGAATCCGCGCGATGTGACGGAGCGTTTGAAGTCGCGAATGGAGGAGATTCGGCCCACGCTGCCCGATGGAGTCGAAATCACAACCGTTTACGATCGAACGGGCCTCGTTGATCGCGTTCTCCATACGGTAAAGACGAATCTGCTCGAAGGCGCGATACTAGTCATCGCGATTCTCTTTATCTTCCTGGGCAATCTACGGGGCGGTCTGATCGTCGCCTCAGCGATACCACTATCAATGCTCTTCGCCGCCAACGGCATGCTGCAGGCCGGAATTGCGGGCAGCCTCATGAGCCTTGGCGCCATCGATTTCGGTTTGGTCGTCGATAGCTCAGTGATCCAGATTGAAAACAGCGTTCGACACTTGGCATATGACGGGGGAAGGCGATCAAAAATCGACGTGGTGCGCGATGCGGCAATCGAGGTTCGAAAACCCACCATGTTCGGCGAACTGATCATCATGATAGTCTACCTGCCAATCCTCACGCTGGAGGGTATCGAGGGAAAGATGTTCCGTCCGATGGCACTTACAGTGATCTTCGCACTCATCGGATCGCTGGTGTTGTCCCTGACCTTGATTCCTGTGCTAGCCAGTCTGCTGCTTCCGAAGGCGCCACGCGAACGAGATCCCATCGTCGTTCGCGCGGCGAAACGAATTTACGAACCAATTTTGGATTTTGTCTTGCGACACCGAACTCTGGTCCTGACGGTCGTCGTTGTTACGTTCGGCATCGGCCTCTTTCTGGGAACTCGTCTTGGAACCGTGTTTATCCCGCGATTGTCCGAAGAAGCGTTGGTTATCAACACGGTACGATTGGCGGGTGTTTCTGTAGACGAATCCGCGCGATACGGCACACAGATCGAGAAGCTGTTGTTGGAGGAGTTTCCAGATGAGATTCTGCACGTCTGGTCCAGAACCGGTACTGCCGAGGTCGCGACCGACCCGATGGGCCTGGAATTGACCGATGTGTTTCTAACGCTCAAGCCGCGCGATGAGTGGAAGCGGGCCGGCACTCAGGCGGACCTGGTCGAGCAGATGGAGACCGTGCTCGCGGGAATGCCGGCGATGCGCACGATCTTCACGCAACCGATCGAAATGCGCGTTAATGAAATGGTCGCCGGCATCCGTAGTGACTTGGGAATCAAAGTATTCGGCGACGATTTCAACAAGCTGAAGTCACTTGGCGACCAGATTGCTGCGTTGACTGAGAATGTTCCAGGGGCCACCGACGTGACGGTCGAGCAGGTTACAGGGCAGCCACTTCTGGAGGTCCGTGTACGGCAGGACCAACTCGCGCGATTTGGAGTCTCGGCCGGCGATGTCCTCGACTTCGTTGCGTCGATCGGAAACGCGCAGGTCGGCGAGATTCGACAAGGGCAAATAAGATTCCCACTGACGGTACGCTTGCCGGATGAGTTTCGCACCGATCCTGAGCGCGTCGGGAATCTGCTGATCCCCACCGCCAAGGGAGAGCGGCTACCGCTCTATCGTCTCGCTGACCTGGAGATTACCGAAGGGCCCTCGACGATCAATCGTGAATGGAGCAAGCGTCGACTTATAGTGCAATGTAATGCGCGTGGTCGAGACATCGGGAGCCTCGTTAAGGACGTCGAGCAGCGCATCGCCGCCGAAGTTGACTTGCCGAACGGATACTTCATTCGCTACGGTGGGCAGTTCGAGCATCTCGAGCGGGCGAGCCGGAGATTGTTGATCGTCGTACCGCTGGCGCTGTTGCTCGTGTTTCTGCTTCTTTATTTGACCTACGGTCGTGTGGCGGACGTGGTGAGAATATTCATGACGCTTCCGTTAGGGGCGGTCGGGGGAATATTCGCGCTGACGCTTCGCGACATGCCGTTCAGCGTGTCCGCCGGCGTCGGTTTCGTAGCAATGTCCGGCGTATCTGTATTGGGGGACATGGTGTTCGTGTCGTTCTTGCGAGACCTGTTGGACAAGGGGCGGACGCTACGCGAGGCGATTCGCGAAGCCGCGCTAACGAGGATTCGTCCGGTGCTAATGACCGGTCTGGTCGCCAGTCTTGGTTTTGTGCCGATGGCCCTGAATACAGGGGTCGGCGCGGAGGTCCAACGGCCGCTCGCGACGGTTGTGATCGGATGTGTCGTCACATCCACAATGCTGACGTTGTTGGCGTTGCCGGTGTTCTATTCGCTATTGAGCCAAGTTGACGATGGAAGGTAGGTCGTGCGGTCGTCGGAGTCAAAGGCCGACCCGCGTAAGAGTAGTCTTCCCCCAATGCAGGTAGCGCCTTCATATCTGTTGCGATAGTGTCTGAGGCCGTAGGCTACACGCTCTTGGCGATTTCGGGGTGACCATGCCAGGCGAGAGGGATTCCCAAAGGACTCCTTTGGGGCCAGCGGATTTGAATCAAGTCTCGTTCGAACTCTTCAGAGAGGCGCGAGGATCTCAGGTTCGCGGCCACTTTGCTGAGCGATCATGTGGCGGCCGAGACCGCACGATTTATCGTGACACGATCCATAACAGCTTTTTACTTGCCTTTTCGCCATCCTGTGCTATTTATGTAATGACACTTCTTGATGGGCGGGATGCCCGCCTTGTTGTGCGAGACGCCTCCGGCTTACCCGGCAATGATGTGAGTCACTGCCGTGGCAACAGGTTTCCTATAGAAGACATTCAGGCCACTCTCGGTGGTGGGCGCGTGCGACATCTCAGTGTCGCTGCCGAGTTGATCGGTGATCGACGACGGAATTCGTGCGTGCCAATTTGAGCCACGAAACGGCGCCGGGGACTCCGCGCATTTCGCCAGATGGCTCGGATCGCCACTGACTATTTCTGCGCCCGAAGTGCGCGATGAGAGGATTGCAACGCTATGAAGCTGTCGAAAGCCAAGATCAAGGATCTGAATCCAGCGCCATACAACCCGCGTATCAATTTGCAACCCGGCGACGCCGTTTACGATCGCCTGAAACTCAGCATCGAAACCTACGGTTACCTGCAGCCGATCATCGTGAATCGGCGCACCGATCACGTTGTTGGCGGTCATCAGCGCCTCAAGGTGATGCAGGATCTGGGGCACGAAGAAGTCGACGTCATCGTCGTCGACCTGCCGCTGGAACAGGAAAAGGCCCTCAACCTAACGCTCAACAAGACGGTGGGCGATTGGGATGAGGAGAAACTCGTCTTGCTGCTCCAGGAATTCGAGGGGATGCCGGATTTCGATGTGGAGTTGACCGGATTCGATGGCGGCGAACTCAAGGACATTATCAGCAAGTTTCTCGACGAGCATGGCGGTGAAGGCGAGGACCATTTCGACGTCGAGGCGGCGCTGCAGCAGGACAAGGCCGCCGTCACGGAATCGGGCGAATTGCTGATTCTCGGTGAACACCGACTACTCTGCGGAGATTCGACGAACGCCGAGGATGTGCGGCGGCTGATGGATGGCAATCGAGCGTCGCTGTTCGCTACGGATCCGCCATACCTCGTCGGCTACGACGGGACCAACC
>Ga0116152_10000075_pt1 | contig 72279 bp, 67 predicted proteins | sample AD_UKC119_MetaG_FD_89894 | JGI IMG/M metagenome (GOLD analysis project Ga0116152, IMG submission 89894) | Active sludge microbial communities of municipal wastewater-treating anaerobic digesters from Hong Kong - AD_UKC119_MetaG | ecosystem: Engineered > Bioreactor > Anaerobic > Digestate...
CCCCCCGTTGTTGGCTCAGCGTTGCATGCAAATGCGATCATCGTGACCCCAGAGTTGAAACTCTGGGCCACCCACCTTCGCCCGTGATGTTGGCGCAGCGCGACCGACTCCCTGACGGTCGCGGCTCGGAACGATTCGCTCCAACGGAGCGACGGATCGTAGCCACGGGTGAAGCGCAGACCACGAAGCGGTCGAAGCGTAACCCGTGGTTGCAGGGAGCCGGATTTCATTCCGCCACGATGGGGCGGCGGAGGCGGCGCCCAATCCCACCTCCCCCCCGAATTGAACTCGAACCCCGGCGCGATATATGATGAATTGAAACCACGGCCGGCCCGGCGTCCCGTCGCCGATCCTCAATTGGGGAGAGTGGACATGCGACTCCGAACGATTGCTCTTGGACTCATCTTCACGGCGACGTGTTCCAATGTCCTTCATGCGTCCCCCTTCACGATCACGGACATGGACATGAGCACGCAGGTTCTTTCCGGAAGCGAGCAAGATGATGAGGGTGTCATCTTCCCGACCAATCCGCTTAACACGACGCATCACTCGGCCATTGGAGACAACCAGGCGACGACGATTTACGACGTGCTGTGGGGCGACGACGGAGGCGACTTCGGCTTCCAATTCGACCATCGAATCCAGGATTGGCCCATGACATCGGAAGTTCGGTCCGACGGCATAATCCTCTTCAACACCCATACGGATGTGATGTTCGACTATGACTTCGACTACGCGTTCTCCAATCTCTCTTATCCCATGCACATTATCGCGAGGATCAGTGTTGTTCGTGCGACACAACAACCTCCGTCGGAAACGCTTGTTGGTTACCTGCAAACTGGCGGGGGTGGACCCACCAACGGCGCCGGCGCCGCCGGAACATTTGCCACGGACGGACACCTCCTGCTTGAGGCCGACAATCGCTTTCTCATCCTGTACAGAGTCATTCTCCAGGCGGGCGGGAACACTCCTAGAATCGGCGTTGGATCGGGATCGCTGCATTACTCGCTGACGCCCGTTCCGGAACCGGCGACGGCGGCGCTACTGTTCGGCGCCGTGGCGGCGCTCGCGCCACGTCGTCGCCGTTGATCGAGAGTGAACTCCGTAGGGTCCGCTGTGCGGACCGTATGCCGGCAGTCGAGAGCATCGCAGGCTTGCGCGACTTCAACATGCCGACGTGAAGCGTCTGCATGCCACACGCGCCCTCATTGCTGGAATTCGCCCGTGATCTCGACGCCGCGCGACCGACTCTCTGACGGTCGCGGCTCGGTGCGTCTGCGAGACTATTCAGGTTTGCCTTTGAGGGGCAAGCCTATCTGCTCATTATGCCGCCTCTACAGGGCTCATATCGTGAAGGAACGTGACTTCGGGGCTGCGCTTCTACTGTATTGCGGTCTGCGCTGATTTTCGGTCGCCTTGATTTGATTTTTCGGGACGCTCATTCGACCTTGGCGTCGGCCAGTGCGGATCGGCTGTCCAGTTCGTTCGTCACGACTCGCCGAAGGCCACGAGCAGGGCCTTCCGTAGGCCCTTGACGATGTCGTCTTCAACGCCGGCGCCGCGCGTCGAGAAGTCGGCCAGCGGTGTTTGCATCAGCGGATGATTGATCGTCGGTGTTTCAAGGCCCTTGCGCTCACGCAAAGCGCGGATCGTGAGAATCTCCGTGGGGATAATGTGAAACGGCGCATGTTCGAACTCCGGCTCCCAATCATACGATCGTTCCTCCAGATTCCAGCAATGGTAATCGCAGGCTTCCAAGAGCGGTGTGACCAACTTGTCCGCATCACTCCAATTCGCAAGGATGGCGTCGTATACACCCAGTGAGCGACTCACGAGCGAATCCGGGGCCGGCAGGCCTCGATCCATGAGCAGCAGTCGCAGTACGAACGGTTCGAAGCGGCGCTGTGGCCAGGAATCCGAACTGATGTTGCTCGAATCCGACTCGATCTCGAGCAGGATGACGGCGGCGCGATCCTCGATTTCTTTCAGCCCTGTCAGGATTCCGTAGCAGTAGAGATGCGCCCAGGCCGTCACGACCCTTGCGTGGAGTTGTTCGCCGTCAGCCTGGGCGCCGTGACTCGAATTGACGCGACCCATCGAAAGTCGAAGCCCCCAGTATCGATAGAGGGCCGATCGATTGATCCACTCCCAGCCATCGGCGTGGCCGGTGAGAACGTCAAGCTGCCCGAGCTTGCCGAGGCAGTTTTGGATGTAATAGACGGCATTTGAGAACCCCGTCCTGTTGATGGAGGTCGCGCTTGCGTCGGCGTCATCCAGATCGACGCGGTCAATGGCGGACACATAGTGCGCCGGATCACACGCACACCATTGATACAGGTCTTTGATCGCCCGGGCCAGGTACTTCTGCCTGACGCCGCTCGTGTCGGGCTTGTCCACAGTGACGGGGGGATTCAATCGCACCGGCATCGCAACGGGCCTGCGGGTCTTCTTCTTCGGCGTCTCATGCGATGAATTGGGCGCGGCGGATTGCTTCGAGCCTGATGTCACGGGCGTTGGGGGCGCAACGGCGGCGGGGGCCGCTTCTGTAGGCGTTGCATCGCCGACTTTCATGAATTCCCATGTACCGCAAAACCCGGGATCCTCTGAATCCACGAGGAGCCAGACGCGCATGTCGACGTCTTTGGCGCCCTTGGGGCGTTTTTCCGGCAGGACCAGGGCGCTGTGCTTCCATTCGCCGACAACATAGTTGAAGCGTAAGACCAACTGGCCCCGTTCCAGCTTGAAGGAGTCGACGACGCCGAGCACGGGCAGCCCGTTTCGCGCCAGCTTGCGAAAGCGGAGAGGATACCGCCAGGCCGCCATCGTCCCACCCAACGCCAGCGCGACGGCGAACGCCTGGACCACGATCATCGACGTGAAGAAGGACGCGACAACCAGCGCCGCCAGCACGATCGGGATGAAGAAAGCAAAGAACCGCGTCCTTGGCGGCGCCATTGCGAACCACTGACTGTACGATGCCTGTCGCGGCGGCGGGCCGGGAGGGAGCCCCAGCACGCGCACGGGGGACGCCGGCGACCTGGGCGGCGCCAGAGCGGCTGAAGGCGATGCGGCCGTCAGCGGCTCGACGGCTTCGCTGCTCGAATATGACTTGAACAGATCCAGGTCTTTTGCGAACGCGAGAAACCGTTTGCCGAGTTCTTCGCCATACCGATTCTCGAGCGCCGTCCAATCCGAGGACTTCAGGAGCAGGAGGACGAAGGTGTCGGAGCCTTCGGAGTCCGTGCAGAATCGTATCTCATAGTCCGGCGCCAGCACTTGGTTCAACCCGTCCAGAGTCGCGCATTGATTGTCGAAGATGTCTTTTGTGACGGAGAAGCTCGATCGGCGCGAGCCAAAGTCTATATGACACCGCGGATTCGCTTCTTCGTCGTCATCATGCTCGCATGAGAGTTTGCCGGACTTGAGAATCGTCTCACACGACAGGACAATTCCCTCGCCCCATTCCTTCCAGTCCACCCAGAGGAATGCGGACTCATCCTGAAAGACGTCCCACGCGTCCTCCGAATCGGATTGCATCAATGCGTCAGCGACTTTCGGGTTCATGGCGCGACGACCCTCGGGACTTTGTCGATCGATACTGGCTACTGAGGAATCTGATCTAAGACTGTATGGCGATTCTACACAACTGAGTTTCCATCGGCGAGGCGGAGAGGACATGGAACGGCCTGCTGTGCGGACAGGTCGTCGGCGGTCGAGAGAATCGCAGGCCTGCCGGACTCCGCCACGCCGACGTTGGGCGTCGGCATGGCGCCCGCCGCGACTTCCGGGTGGAATGCAACCCCCTGCCAGGGGAGCGTGTGGATGTCGTCGGGGCCGTCATGGATTCGCACACGACGCGGGCTGCGGTCGCGCGACTTCTCAGGCTTACATTGAAGGGCAGGCGCTCCAACCCGGGAGACACGGGCGCTCATTGCGGGGAGTCGCTCGCAATGTTGGCGCAGCGCGACCGACTCCCTGACGGTCGCGGCTCGGTACGATTTCGTGACTTCTTAATGCCACTCTGGCGCAACAAGTAACGCGGCCGAACCCGGAATCGGATTCGGCCGCGTTTTCGATTATCCCGGCCGTGGATTGGCTCGCTCACGCCTCTCAGCGCGTCGCGGCGAGATTCTTGAATTTCGGGGACTGCTGCTCGGCCTTGTGGCCTTCGATCATGATGCCGGCGATCAGGTTCAGCGCGTCGGTCCAGGCGCGCTGGAAGTCATCGTTCCAGGCGTCGCCGGCCATGTCGCGCATGACGCTGATGAGTGTGTCGCGGACGACGGGATAGTGCGCCGGTTGCGTCCCGTAGTAGACGTGTCGGCGTCCCATGTCCGTCAGCGGCTCAAGAAGCGCGTCCGGCTTTCGCACGTTGGCCATGACGAGCTGAATCGACGCCAGCAGCTTCTGCTTCTGCTCGTTCATGTTCGACGGGAACAACGGTCGAACCTGCGGGTTCTTTGAGAACAAGTGGGCGTAGAATCGGTCCACAAGCTCCGGACCGCGTGGCGCGAGAAGATTGAAGCTCTTTTCGAGTCGTTCGACCGTTGTTGCGTCCATCGTTTTCCCCCTCCGGAAAGCGTCCCTTGCGCAGCCCCGTTGCAGAGGCCAGCGACTTCTCGCAGTTGATCGGATGGCGGCGCCGCGCGGATGATGTCGGAGGCGCGTCAAAAAACGGAGCCATCAGGTCCCGCCCGCCAGGCGCCGGTAAGAACCGATTTTCGATTGTCAAAGTCCTCGCCTTTCAGGCATTGCGGACGGCCGATGGACCGCAAAGAATTGGGCGATTGCGGACCCATCGGCGTGTGTTCGGACGTCGATGGGAGCGTGCTGTGAAAGCGTACAAACGCGATACGAAAGGACTTCGGACGATGGCGAAATCCGTGGACTGGTACTACCACAGAAATGGCTGCGTGACCTGCGGCAGGTCGCAGGGCTTTCTTGAGGCCAATGGCGTGAAGCCGAAGGAAGTGACGTCGGCCAACAAGATTCGATACGAGGATGACGCGGCGCTGGAGATCGCGAAGGAGGCGTCGAAGATCATTGTCTCCAGGGGAAAGAAGGTGGAGACGTTCGACATGAAGAAGAACCCGCCGAGCGACGCCGACCTGCTGAAGGCGATCATGGGACCTTCGGGGAAGCTCCGAGCCCCGGCCCTGCGGAAGGGGAAGACGCTCTACATCGGGTTCAACGAAGACGCCTACGCCGGGCTGCTGAAGTAGCAGCGGTCGCGCGCCCTTACTGAGGCGCTTAGTCTGCAAGCTCTCGAGCGCAGCGGGCCGCGATGTCGCGGACGCGCTGGGCGAATTCGCGTTTGCAGACGAGTGTGGCGTCGGGGGCGTGGACGATGACGAGATCGTCCACGCCGATTGTCACGATCAGATGGTCCGACTCGCTGAAAAGCGTGTTGTTTCGCGCGTCCTCGGCAATGTGCTTCGCCCCGACAGCGACATTGCCGTCGGCGTCGGCCGCGTGCAGGGCGGCGATCGCCTCCCAGGAGCCGACATCAAGCCAGTCACACTCCAGGGGAATGACCAGCACTTTCGCCGCCTTCTCCATGACGCCGTAATCGATGGAGATCCGCGGCAGCGCTTCATAGCGGGCTTTCAACGCCGAATTCGCTGACCAGTCCGCGGCGATCGATTCGAGGGCTTCCTGGTTGTCGGGGAGGTTCCTGCGAAGCTCCTCCAGGATGGCGCCAACGCGCCAGACGAACATACCGCTGTTCCAGAGAAATTTGTCATCTGCGGCGTATCGCCTCGCCGTCTCCGCGTCGGGCTTCTCGTGAAAGGCGGCAACGCGCCAGGCGTCCGCGTCAACGGCGGCGGCGCGTTCGACATAGCCATAGCCCGTATGGGCCGACGTCGGTTTGACGCCGAGCGTGACGAGGGCGTCGGGGTTCGCTTCGGCGGCGGCGATCGCCTTGCGGATCGTCCGCTGGAACCTGTCGCGCGGCGTGATGAGCTGGTCCGCCGTGAAAACGCACATGATGGCGTCGGGATCGTCACGGGCGATGAGATGGGCGGCGAGACCGATGGCGTTGGCCGTGTCCCGAAGCGCCGGCTCGGCGATGATGCGATCGGGGCCGAGGTCGGGGATTTCCTTTTGTATGGCCGGCGCCAGATCGTTCGTCGTGACGATGCGAACGCGATGGTTCGGGAAGAGACCGTCCAGCCGGCGCAGGGCGTGTTCCAGGAGCGACGCGCCGTCGAACAGACGCAGGAGCTGCTTCGGCCGTTCGGGGCGGCTCAGGGGCCAGAGGCGCGTGCCGGCGCCGCCCGCGAGAATGATGGCGTGAACATCGGGCATGGCGTCGGATTATGCGCGGCGTGACGGCGTGGGTCGAGCGCCGTTCGAGAGTCAGCGGACCGGCGGCAGGGCCTCCAGCGTCCTGAAGCCGGCGGATGTCGCGACCTTCATGTTCGCCATGGCGGCCGGCAGGAGCAGCGTGTCCCCGCGACGAGCCGTTACTTCAAAGCCGTCGCCGCTCAGTGTCGCGGCGCCGCTGAGGATCATCCAGATGGCGAAGGTGCTCTGGCGGCGCGTCCACGTGAAGGGGGCGTCGGCCGAGAGTTCATCGATCGAGAAGCGCTCGCACGCGCAGACGCGCTGTCGCGTGTGGCCCGTGGCGTCGAGCGTCGTCCGCGTCTGCGCGATCTCGGCGTCGGCGACGTCATAGCGAATGTTGTCGAGGGCCTCGGCGATGTGCAGCTCGCGCGACTTGCCGTTGGCGTCCACGCGATCCCAGTCATAGATGCGATAGGTCGTATCGCTCGGCGTCTGCACCTCGGCGACGAGCAGGCCCGCGCCGAGGGCGTGAAGCGTGCCGCTGGGGAGGTAGAAGCAGTCGCCCGCCTTCGCCTTGCGCGTCTGGATGAGGTCGCGCATGGCGGGCGTGTTCGCGGTCCGTCGGATGTCGTCGGCCGTGACGCCCGGGTTGAGACCAATGTAGACCTCGGCGCCGGGCTCGGCATCGACGATGTACCAGGCCTCATGCTTGACGGCGACTCCTGCCGCGGCGGCCGCCTGCGGCTTGGGATGGACCTGCACGCTGAGCGGCTGTTCGGCGTCGAGGAACTTGATGAGCAGCGGGAAGGCGTGCTCGTCATCGACGATGTCGCCCAACAGTTCGGCCCTGTGGCGCGTCGCCAGTTCGATGATGGACTGATTCGCGGCGGGGCCATCGACGACGCGGGATTCATTGCCGGGAAGCCCCGAGAGTTCCCAGGATTCGCCGACGGGCGGCGCGATCGTCGCTGTCTGTTTGCCAAGCGTTTCGGCGAGACGGGTCCCACCCCAGATGCGTGTCTGTAGGATGGGGGCGAATCGTAGCGGTCGGATCGATAGTTGCTGCGTCGTCATGGTTCAGTGGTCTTGGGTGGAGGGTTGGTCTTATCGAGTCCGTCCGACACGGGATGACGATCAGTGACGCCGGCGTGTCGGTATGTCAGACGCGCCACTGGCGCCGGTTGATCGATTCAACGATCTGCGTGGCGAGTCGGACGGCGGCGGCGCCATCCTCGGCCGTAACGACCGGCGCCTTGCGCGTGACAACGCTGTCGAGGAAGGATTCCAACTGGGCGCGCAGCGGTTCGACGTCGTCGATATGCAGCGGCTCGACGTTGATCATCTGGCCGAAGTCAACGTTGGCCAACTGCGACAGGTCGTCGAGGTTCTTTTCGCGGGCCATCTTGATAATGTCGAGGTTGGCGTCGCGTGTGATGGAGATTCCGCTCTTCGTCTGGTAGTCAAGCGACAGGTAGGCTGTCTCGCTGAAGACGCGCAGGCGGCGATCCGTTTTCAGGGCGAGGCGCGAACCGGCGAGGTTGGCGACGGCGCCATTCTCGAATTCGATGCGGGCGTTGGCAACATCCTCGTGCTTGCCGAGTACCGCGACGCCCACGGCGTGGACATTCGCGACGTTGGATTTCACGAGGTTCAGGATGATATCGATGTCGTGGATCATCATGTCCGACACGACGCCGATATCCGCTGAACGAAATCGGAAGGGGCTGATGCGCTGCGCCTCGATGTATCGCGGCTGGATGTCGAGCCGCGAGATGGCGCGAACGATCGGATTGAACCGTTCGGTATGGCCGACGGCCAGAATCCGGCCGGTCTCCCTGGCGCACGTCAGCATTTTCTCCGCTTCGGCGATGTCGGGGGCGAGCGGCTTCTCGACGAGAACATCCATCCCGCGGCGCATCAGCGGTTCTGTGATGGCGAGATGATGAATTGTTGGCACGGCGACGGAGACGGCGCGAACGCGATCCGGGAGCTGCTCGATCGACTTCAGGCCGAGGGCGCCATATTGGGTCGCGTAATCCGCGGCGCGTTCTTCGTTCCCGTCAACGACGGCGACGAGTTCCGCGCCTTCCATTTCGTGGTAAAGCCGTGCGTGATGGCGGCCCATGTGGCCGACGCCGATGACTGCGACAGGGACTCGAGAACTCATGCGGGCGAAGTCGCTCCGTTTCCATCGCCGCTATCGCGGAGACCTTTGCGATAAAACTCAGGTGGCGGGCTGCCGGAGTCGCGTCGGCGGCTTTCCAGATAGCGGCCGTAGACGCCGGACTGTATCGATCGTTTGACGAAGGCCAGCAGGTACTGGCAGTGCTCGTCCGTGAACGCGCGGGAATCCGCCTCGCGCACGCGCTTGGCGAGCGTGGCGACGCCCGTCTTGTCGGCGCCGCGGGGCGCCAGCAGACCGTACAGATTGCGCAGGCGATGCTGCGTCGGCGCGGCGCTGCGGCGCGGGAAGAGCACGCGACAGAGATCGCGCAGCTGCTGGACTGTCACATCGGAGAAGCCCCAGCGGGCCAGGCCTCGGACGTTGACGCCGTTGATGGCGCCGTCGGGACCAAAAATGACATAGGGAGGCGTATCGGCCGTGCAGCGGGCGGCGCCGGCCAGGAAGCAGTAGCTGCCGAGCGTGACGAACTGCTGGACGCCGGCGAGGCCGCCGATGACGACGTGATCCTCGATGTTCACATGGCCGGCGATCTGGACGGAGTTCGACAGGATGCAGTGATGGCCGACTTTGACATCGTGCGCGATGTGGGAGCCGACCTGGAACTGGTTATGGCTGCCGATCTCCGTGACGCCACCGCCGATTTCGGTGCCGAGATGGGCCGTGAAGTTCTCACGGAAGATATTGTGATCGCCAATGATCAGTTCGGTATCGCCACCCTTGTACTTCAGATCCTGCGGGGCGGCGCCGAGGACGACGGCGGGGTAGCACACGTTATGTTCGCCGAGCCGCGTCTTGCCGAGGACCGTGACATTGGCAATGAGACGGGATCCCCGGCCGACCGTGACCTCCGGTCCGATGTAGCAGCCGGGACCTATATGTACGTCGTCGGCGATAATCGCTTTCGGATCGACTGTCGCCGTCGGTGCGATCTGGGGCATCTAACTTCCTACCACGGCGGATGAAAATGGACCGCGCTGATCCGCCGGTATCTCGCGTCTTAACGGGGGTTCATGCTAACCGAGGGGGCGGACTGATTCCAGCGCGATTTGAGGGGTTTGGAGCGGCGCAGAATCGTCCAGAGAGTGGCGCCTATCTTCAGCGTGGCGTGGGAATTAGACGGGTTCGGCGTCCACCAGCATGAACTTGATCTCGGCCTGTGCGACGAGGGAGTCTTCGACAGTCGCGCGGGCTCGAACGTGGCCGGTCCGGGCCTTCACGCGGAGCGTTTCGACCTCCATGACAAGCCGATCGCCGGGGATGACCTGGCGGCGGAATTTCACATTGTCCATCGACAGCAGGACGGCGATCTTGCCCGTGTGCTCAAGCTTCTGCGACAGCAGGATGCCGGCGAGCTGGGCCATCGCCTCGATGATGAGAACGCCGGGCATGATCGGCTGCGACGGGAAGTGCCCCTGAAAGAAGGGCTCGTTGATGGAGACGTTCTTGACGCCGACGGCGCGCCGATCGCCATCAATCTCGATGACGCGATCGATCATCAGGAACGGGTAACGATGCGGCAGGATGCGATGGAGCTGCCGCGCGTCGATCGTGGCCGGGGCCGCGAGGCGGTTGTGTCGATCCTTTCGCTCGATGGCGTCGAGCAGCCGGCGGACGAGTTCATGGTTGAGGGCGTGACCGCTGCGCGTGGCGATGATCTTGCCGAAAATCGGCCGGCCGGCGAGATAGACGTCGCCGATGAGGTCGAGGATCTTGTGGCGAACGCACTCGTCGGGATAACGGAACTCGTTGCCGATGACGCCGTCCTTCCCGATGACGACGATGTCCTTGTAGCTGAGATGCGCGCCCATGCCTGCGGCCTGGAACTGCTTGGCCTCCGCCTCGAGCAGGAAGGTGCGCGCCGAGGCGATATCGCTGCAGAAGGACTCGTCCGTCAGCGTGATCGCGAGGAACTGTCGCGGGATATCGGCGTGGGGACCGTAGTCGAGATCGTAGAGGATATCGAGATGATTCCTCGGACCGGGGACGGCGATGAGTTCGGCCGCGCCATCGGTCACGTGGATCGTGTCCTCGATGATGATCGGCCTGAGTTTGGACTCCTGCTCGATGATGCCGGCCTTCTTCAGGCTGTCGACGAAGAAGAGGCTGCTGCCGTCGCCGCCGGGCAGTTCGCCGGCGTTGAGCTCGATTTCGATGTTGTCGATGCCGAGACCGTGGAGGGCCGCCATGCAGTGTTCGACGGTCTCAACGGCGTAGGTGCCGTTTCGAATGGCGCTGCGTCGGGCGCGCTTCGTGACGTTGCGAACATGGGCGGGAATGCGCGTGGGGACGTCCGTATCGAGACGGACGAAGGTCACGCCGGAATCCGGCTCGGCGGGCTTGAAGCGCAGCGTGACTTCCGCGCCCGTAAACAGGCCTCGGCCGCGGATATCGGCGGGGTTCTCAATGGTCCTTTGCGCCCTCAAGGCTGGCTACTTTCTTTTCCAGAGCGTTGACGCGATCGTTCAGTTGCGGGAGACGCCGAACGCGAGCCAACTCGCGTTTGTGCGTCATGAAGTCCTGTGCCGGATACCCCATCAGCGTCTGCTGCGGCTCATCCACATCACCCATGATGCCGGACTGCGCAGCGATGCGTGTTCCGTTCGCCAGGCGGACCCCATCGGCTACGCCGGCCTGGCCGCCCAGCACACAACCTGCGCCGAGACGCACGCTTCCGGACAAGCCGACTTGTCCTGCGAGTATGCAGAGCGGGCCAATCTGGACATTATGGGCGACCTGAACATGGTTATCAATCTTGGATCCGCGCCCGATGCGCGTCTCGCCGACTTTGGCGCGATCGATCGTCGTGCACGCGCCGACTTCGACATCCTCTTCTAATACAACGGTCCCGATATGGCGCAACTTTCGATGTTGTCCGTTCCGGAAAATATAGCCGAATCCGTCGGCCCCGATGACGCTGTTGGCGTGGATGATGACGCGATCGGCCAGGACGCAGCGGTCATATATCACCACGTGATCGTACAGAAGGCAGTCGGCGCCAATAACAACGTCCCGCCCAATACTGACAGCGGCCCCGACGACGGTTCGCTCGCCGACAACGGCCCCCGCCCGGACGACGGCGAAGGGGCCCACACTGGCGTTGGGCGCCACGCGGGCGCCCGGTTCCACGACGGCCTGGGGATGGATCCCCGGGGACGGGGGAGGCGCCTCGGGGGCGAAGCGATCGAGCAGGTCGGCCATGGCGGCCTGGACATCCGGGACGACGAGGCAATTCGGCAGGTCGCCGGCCAGATCGGCCGCGACGACGATGGCGGCGGCGCGGGTCTCGCGGGCGGCCTGGACCCACCTGGGACCATCCACCCAGGAAACGCTGCTCGCATCGGCGACGGCGAGGGCGGCCAGCCCGCTGACGCGAATCTCGAGATCGAGCGAGGGGGCGGGCTCGGCCCGGAGGATCGAGACGACCTCTCGAAGAGTAACGGATGTTGTCATGACAGGGCGTCCCCAGGCGCCGACCGTTCGGCGTGGCGCCGCGAATCGGACTCGTCTCGCGGCCCGGGCCGATTCGCGGCGGCGGCCCGGGGCCTGCGACATCTCAGTCGACACTGGACGGATGTCGGGTCAGGGACCGCCCATCGGTGTCGCCGTGTTCGTCGCACGGGGCTGTGACTGATAGGACTGGTCCATTCGGCGGATGACCTCGTCCGTGATGTCGATGTCGGCGCGATGGTAGATGACATCGCGCTCCTGGATGACGCGCCGAATCGCCTGCACGTTCGGATCGATCAGGTTCGGCTTGTAGTCCTTGAACTGAAGGATGGCGTCAAAGCCTCGCTCATTGCCGATCTGCCGGGTGATATCAAGCGCCTTCTCGTAGATCAACTGCGTCCAGTCGAACTTCATTCGTTCGAGTTCCGACTCCGTTGTCTGGAGCCAGACGTTGGACTCGATATTCAGGCGAACAAGGTCCTTGCGGCGCGATTCGTAATCGGGCGTGCCGGGTCGAAACGCGACGAGTTCCGTCTGCTTGGTCTCGATGACTTCCTTGCGGCGTTGCGCTTCTGCGCGGAAGTCTGTTTCCTGTTGCTTGATTTTGGCGTTCAGATCGGCGATCTGCCGAGTCTCGTCGAAGATGCGATGCAGATTGACGACGGCCACGCGCGTGTTGGACGGGGCCGATGAGGCCGCCGGCTGGGCGGACCCGTATGTGGCGAACGCAAAGATCGCGCCGCCGAGCGTCAGGGCTGTAAGTCGAGCGGTGAGTTTCGACATCAGGATTCTCCAGAGGGTCAAGGGGTCATTTTCGACCGTTTCGCTGGGGCGATTGTCGCCGACGATAGGCGAAACGCAAGCCGAGCAGGGCGTTGTCGTCTTACCAATGGAGCACTGCGTAGTAGAGGACGCTGTAGGCGACAGCCGCGACAGTGACGCGTTTCGCCTGCGGGGATGATTCCGTGGCGGGGGCGATCGCGAGCCACCAGATCGGGAGGAAATCCAGCGCGTAGCGGTACATTCCGGGTGGTCCGCCCGTCGTATGGTAAAGGTGGAGTCCGATGATGACGGGGATCGTTCCGAGGACCAGGATGCGGGCGTCGATGTCTTTCCACCAGCGACGGACAGTCAGGAAGATACCGATGGTGAGCGGCGTCGTCAGCCAGAGGCTGCCGCCGATGACGTCGACGATATCGATGTGGAGCTTCCCGTGACGAATATCCCAGGGCGCGAAGTCAAGGTGCATGGCGCGCAGATGCATCCAGAGATATCGAACGCTGAACAGGGCGGAGCGGGCGCGTTCCGCGATGGGGTCCGTGCGATCGGCGTAGAGATGCACGTATCCCGTGTCGAGCGGGTTGCCGAACTTCAGGTAGTTCAGCGTGAGCGGGATACCGCCGGCGATGGCGATCCCGAGGACTGCGAACGCGATGGGTCGGTAACGACGCGGCGTTGTCGCGTCAGCGGACAGCGCCGGGCCTGCTGAAGACCGGACGGATGTCGCGCGCCACGCAATCAGCAGGAGCGGCGCCGAATAAAGGCACGTCATCTGCCGCGACCAGCAGGAAAGAATGAGACCGATCGCGGCGGGCCAGATGCGACGTGCGCCGAGAAGGTCCGCCGCGATGAGGAAGACTCCAGTCACGGCGATGACATGATTGATGTCGTAGATGTTGCCTGTATAGCACGAGCCGATCTCCGGGCCCATCGGCGTGCCGCACACGAAACCGATCGACAGCAGGGCGGCCCATGCGGGCGACGAAACGAAGCGGCGTATTGACAGGTAGGCGACGATCGGGATCGGGATCGTCATCAGGAGAAAATAGACGGGCCGAGGAAAGTGCGTGGCGCAGCCCAGAAGGTCCGCGATCCAGGTGATCGGAACCGAGATGATCGTGAAGGCGAGCCCCACAACGCTGTAGGTCTTGCCGTTGAACTCGGCGTCTTCGTAGAAATCCTCGTCGAGCGAGAGATGGCCCTCTCGCCACGCCATGGTCTCGGCGAGGGCGATGTTCTGCCCGAGCGTCTCAAACTTGGGAGAGACGTTCCATTTGCCGTATGGTGTTCGGGGACCGATGAGCAGCGCGAGGGCGAGATAGACGAACGCGATCGCCAGCAGGTCACGCCGGTCCATCCGGCGTCTGGATTGATCGATGGGGCGGGCGTCGGTCATGGGCGGAATTATAATTGGCGGATCGGACCTGTCGTGTCGGCGTCCTGGGACGATGTCGTCGAAATCTCGGCGGATCTCCGACTTTTCGAAATCACAGAGGCCATCCGCGGAATAAGAGCGAGCGGCGCGGCTGTGCGCCGCCGACACCGAAATGAAATGAGGTCATCAATATGCGAATGACGCAACGGATGATAGTCGCGCTGGGGGGCGCCGCTCTGACGGGGATCGTGGCGCTGTCGATACGCGCGGAGGATGGCGGCGCGACGTCGGCCACACCGCAGGAACTCGGAACGATCTCCTGGCGCCGCGGGTTCGACGCGGCGGCGGCCGAATCGAAGCGGTCGGGCAGACCGCTGCTGATTCTGTTTCAGGAAGTGCCGGGCTGCGGCACGTGCAAGTCATACGGCGATCTTGTTCTGAGTCATCCCCTGATTCGTGACGCCGCCGAGTCCCTGTTTGTGCCCGTCGCCGTCTACAACAACATCCCGGGGGATGACGAAACCACGCTGAAGTCCTTCAAGGAGCCGGCCTGGAACAATCCGGTCGTGCGGATTACGCGTCACGATCGCGGCGAACTGGCCACGCGTGTGGCCGGCGACTACTCCGTCGCGGGACTGGTCTCGGCGATGGTGACGGCGCTGGAGAAGGAGAAGCGGGATGTTCCGGCCTACCTGCGGCTGCTGAATGACGCGTCAATGGCCCGCAAGCGCGGTCTGGAGCGGGCGACGTTTGCCATGCATTGCTTCTGGGAAGGCGAAGGTCAGCTTGGCGGCCTGGCGGGGGTCGTCGAAACGGCGCCGGGGTTCGTGAAAGGGCGGGAGGTCGTGGATGTCTGGTATGACGGCCGGGCGCTGTCATTCGCGAATCTCGTGGCCGAAGCGCGCAAGGTGCGATGCGCAAGCGTCGTCTTCAGCCGAACGGATCAGCAGCAAGCGGCCTGCGCGTCGATCAAAGGTCTGGACGCGATTCGAACGGACGACAAGACACGCCCCGATTCGGAACCGAAGTACTACCTGTCGAAGTCGCCGTATCGCTTCGTCCCGATGACGCCGACGCAGGCGGCGCGCATCAACGCGGCGCTGCATGGACGGCGGAATCCGGACGAATTCCTGTGCCCCAGCCAGCTTGCGCTGCTGGCGAAGGTGAAGGCGCAGCCCGACGCCGGTTGGGCGAACGCGATCGGCGAGGCGGATCTGGGCAAGGCGTTTGCCGCGGCGCAGCGTATCAGTGAGCGGACGACGAAGCGTCGCTAGCGGGCTGCGTTGTGGGTTGAGTACTGCGGCCCAGCAGGCTGGCCGCCTCGCGATGGAGCGTACGGTCTTCGTCGTCCGCGTCATCGTGAAGGGCCGCGAGGCGCGTTGTCAGTTGATCGAACGCCTCGTTCGCCATTTCACCGCGGCCCAGGCGATGCGCCGCCATCGCGCGAAACGCGAGATCACTCGGGCGACTCCTGGCCGCCTTCTCGAACGCGGTATCAACGGCGCCGGACGTGGCGGGCGCCATTTGCCTGACGACATCCCCGAGGGCGCCGGCGCTGGACGTTTCGACACGGCGCCTGTCGAGTTCGCGCACGCGATCGAGCGTGGCGACGGCTTCCTCGTAACGCCTCGTTCGATATTCAGCGGCGGCCAGTGCGCGCAGGACGTTGGTTTCTTCCGGCAGCTTGTTCGCCGACTCCCGGATTCGCAGATAGGCGGCGTCGTAGGCGGCTTGCGGGCGATCCGCGCGGACGACGACTGGCCACGCGGCTATGGCGATCCTTCTGGCGTCGCGCTCGGCGATCCAGACGGGATCATCCTGCCGGACAATATTCTCGAATGAGGCGTCACGCTGCTTGAGCACTTCCTTCGCCAGGGCGCCTCGGATCATCGGCATCATCGGAGAGATCAGCAGGCGAGCGCCGGCCGGGAGCTCTTCTCGCGTGGCGGCCGCATCCAGCATCACGTCCAGCAATTCGCCGGATTTCTCGTGGATCAGGGCGTTTGTTGGCAGTACGCCGGCCCATGCGACGGCGGGCGACGCGTCCGACGGCAGCTGGAGTTTCTGTGAGACGGCGGCGTCGGCGATCGGGAGTGGCGTCATCCGAAGAAACAGGCCCAGGATCGGCCGCATGGCGCCGTCATCCTCCCGCATGCGCTCGCGCACCTTCGCGACGCGATCTTCCTGGGGGTTGGCAACGCCGGCGAGCTGGGCCTGGCCGTAGATGAACATCGACAGCAGTTCGTCGAGATCGTCCGAAATCGGCGCATCGTTGCGATCTGAGACGATGATGAGGCCCTTCTCGGGATTGGCCTCCGAAGGCGTCGGGAGGTGACGTCTTGTCGCGATGTCGTTGGTCAGCCGATCCGCCTCACCTGCGGCCGCGGCGCTGGTCGCGTAGATCAAAGCGCGGGGCGTGTGGTAGAGCTTGTGACTTCGCCATTCCCCCGGCCATTCGACGGGAGGCGAGAGGATGACGCGCGGTGCGCAGGCGACGGCCCCCGTGATCGCAATGAGAGCGCCGCAACGCAACACGATGGATAGTGACATGGTCCGCAGGCGGCGGACCAGCGCGTTGAGCGGATTCCAGGCGGGTTCCGGCGTCATTTGCGTCTCCAGTTCCTGTCATTCATCTGCGAGCGTGTCAGGATTGTACACGAGCCTGTGGCGCGGCGTGAACGGCGCGCTCATCATCGGGGCGTCCGCGTCATGGGTTGGCGTTTCCCGTACGTCAGGGAACGCCACAACCACTCAAGCGGTCCGAATCTGAAGAATCGAAGCCAGACGACGCTGAAGACGACCTGCGCGGAGAAGACGCCACAGGCGATCAGGAATGTCGTCGCGAAGTGGGTACGCCCGATCCATCCCAGGCCGTAGCTGTAGAAGACGAGACCGCAGAGGATGGACTGGCCGATGTAGTTCGTCAGGGCGAGTCGGCCGGCGGCGGCGAAGGGAAGCAGCGCGCGATGCCAGCGCTCGCTGAGCGAGATCAGGCAGACGATCGCGAAGTAGCCGGCCGTCAGTCCGAAGGCGCCGGTGTAGGACGCGACTTCCGGGATGATGGCGCGGAGGTAGCCATCCAGTTCGGGATCTTCCGCGGCCCACACGCCGATCGCCTGGATCGCCATGCCGATCGGCATGGCGATCGTGACGCAGCGGATCAATCCTCTTCGACAGGCTTTCAGTTGGTCGAACATCCCGGAGCGAATGATGGCGACGCCGACGAGGAACATCGCGAGGCATCGCCATCCGAGCGTTGTGGCGCCGGCAAATACCTGCATCACGACAAACAGCATGCCACGATGAACGACGGACAGCGCATAGGGGCCTCGCCCGTAGAGTTCGACTTCAATCGAGTCGAATTCGCTCATCAGGCGATTGAAGTCAACGGGTTTTGCAGTGAGTGGGGGCGTCGTGACGTCGATGTCGGATTCCCCGGCGAATTCGCAGTCGTCGTCGACCGGCGACATAACGTCCGAACGGGATTCCTCACCTGCCGGCGGAGTGGGTTGGTAATCCAGCGCGACAACAGGGGGAATAAGAACAAGCGGGACGGCGGCAAGCAGCGTGGCGGTCACGAGCAGCGTCATCTGTTTCGCGTGACGGAAGAGCATCGCGATGAGGCCGAGAAGGGCGTACATCGTGAGAATGTCGCCGTACCAGAGAAACACGCCATGGATGAGGCCCATGGCGAGGAGGATGAGCAGCCGCCGAACATAGACGCTCGTGAAGCGCGTACCGCGTTCGTCGGCGCGCCGACTCTGCAGCGCAAGCCCCATGCCGAAGAGCACGGAGTAGAGCGTGACAAACTTGTAGTTCGCGAAGAAGCGCGAGAGGAATCGGGCGAATTCGTCCAGCGGCGCGGACAATGAAACGTCGCGAGCCGCGCCTGACGAGAACCCTTCCGAAAAATAGATGATGTTGACGAGGAGGATGCCGAGGAGGGCGACACCTCTGAGGGCGTCAATCACGTCGATGCGATCCGCTTCAGCGGTCGGCGACAGCCGTTCGGCGGGCGTCGTTGCGGCATGCGCCGTGGCGACGGGAATCGCGGTCGGAATCGGATATGGTTCGATGGGTTGCATCTCGGCCCTCGCTGAAGCGCCGGCGCATCTTAGCCACGATCGCGATCGGCATCACCCTCAAAGTCGGCCAGACGCGTCCTGCGGACATCATGCCGCGACACGCGGAGTCGTATCGATTCCGAGACGTAGCCGCACAGCCGCACCAGGTAGTACGCCAGCAGCAGGGGGAATGTGATGAGCGTTTCGAACAGCGTCTTGCGTTTGCGAAACAGGTCGTTGTAAGTGATGGCGGCGATCGCGGCCGCGACGAAGAACGCCGGCAGGGCGAAGAGGGGACGCCAGAAAATACCCAGCGGCGCCGTGAGTATCGCGAGCAGGAAGGGCGCCATATCGAGTCGCTGCGGCAGGGCGTACTTGTAGACGAGTCGGGCGGCGGAGCGACCTCCGCGGAAGGCCTGTCGGAAGAAGGCGCGCCGGGCGAGATGATGTTCGTGCAGCACAACGGCGTCGGGCACGGCCAGAAGCTGATAGCCGGCGGCTCGCAGGATCAGGTGGACGCCTTCCTCATCGCCTCGGCCGGATACGCTGACGTCGGGCGCTCCGTCCGACGTGCGAAGCCGCTCGGCGCGATCCTCGTCGAGTCGATAGCGAAGGAGCAGGTCGCGACGAATGCACATGTTCCCTGCGATGAGACGGGACGCGGAACCGGCGCCCTGGATGCGATGCGTCCCTTTGAACGTCAGATCGAAAGCGCTGTGCGGCGGCGCGTCGAGCACCATGCCCGTCGTTGCGGCGATTCTGCGCGTGTTGTCGGCCGCCAGCGGGGCGATGAGGTGTTCGAGCCAGCTCGCGTCGGCCATGCAGTCACAATCCAGGAACGCGACAAGGGCGCCATTAGCGACGGCGATGCCGCGATTGCGGCTGGGATTGGCGCCGGCGTGGGCGTCGTTTCGCAGGCGAATGACGTGAACGTCGTCGCGCCCCGGCGTGTATCGGCGAATCACGGCCGGTGTGTCGTCCGTTGAGGCGTCGTCAATGATGACGATCTCAAAGTTGTGAAAGGTCTGTACCGACAGGGCTTCGAGGCATCGCGAGAGGACGTCGGACCGGTTGCACGTCGGGATGACGATCGAAACGAGTGGCGCCGTCGCGTTGGGATCAGGGGCAGTGGTCATTCGTCGTCGCAGTTCCCGCATGGTGCAATGCCGTCGCGCCGGTCAATTCGACACGACATCGTCCAGGACGCGGGCGAGATCCCGTGTCAGATGTCGCCGGGAGAATTTCTCCAGCCGCTCGTCGCTCATCGTCAGTTCGCCGGCGCCGGACTTCCAGGATTGCCAGCATGATTCGATGGCGCGGGCGACGGATTCGGCGTCGTCAAAGGGCGTGACGATACCCGCCCGGGCCTCGCGGACAAGCCAGGCGTCGCCGCCCGTCTCGCTGACGACAGCGAGGATGGGCTTTCGCGCGGCAAGGTATTCAAACGCCTTGCCGGAAACGACGTCCTGTCCTTCGCTGATCGTCTGAAGCAGGACGTTGACGTCGGCGCCATGAATCATGCGGAGGCTGTCTTCGTGTGTCACGCGGCCGACATTCGTCACAACGGCCTCCAGGTCGAACTCGGCGATCCCCGCTTCGTGGCCGGCCATGCCGCCGATGAACTCGAAACGAACATCGCGGGCCAGTTCGGCGTTTCGCTCACGGGCAAGCCGCAGGCCCTGGAGGATGATGTCGGGGCGGCGGCGCTCGTTGAGTGAACCGACATAGCGGAAGAGACAGACGTCGGCCGGCGTCTCCCGAATCGGAACGACAGTGTCGGCGCTGTAGCCATTCGTGATGACGCACATGCGATCGGGCGCGACCTCGGGAAAGCGCCTTTGCATCTCCTCCATCGTGAGTGGACTGGTAAAGACGATGCGCGCGGCGCGACGGAGAATGCGGCGCGCCCATTTGCGTTCGGCGTGATCGACGTCGCGCGTCGCCGGCGCCCAGAGGCTGCCGTAGGTCCAGGGATCGCGAATGTCGAGGACCAGCGGCTTTCGCAGGAGCCGCGAGAGCCAGTAGCCGGCGAACATGTTTCGCGAATGCGGGCCCGAGACCCAGACGAGTTCGTATCGCCGACGCATCGCCATGAGCGCGCCTGTCAGCAGGACGGGCGCGCACCAATCGACGTACCAATAGAGTCGCCAGACAATGGCCCAGTAGATCCTGAATCGGCGCGTTTCCCTGATGTCGCCGCCCGCTGGTCTCGCTGTGCCGGCGCCGGCGTCTTTGGGGGGCGCCGTCGGCGCGGTCCGCGGTCGCGATCCGCCGGGGCGAAGTCGCGAGAGCCACTGTCGGAAGGTCGTGACCCAGAGGCGTCGCCGCTTCATCCGGCAGCGAGAATCCAGTTGATCGAGCAGCGAATCGTCTGTGGCGTCGCCCGCTTCCGGCGTTGCCGAGATGACGTCGGGGAGGTAGCCGAACGCGGGCAGGTGCTTCGCAAAGAAGAAGGGGCGCCAGGAGCCACTGACAGTGAACGGCGGGAACTTTTCAAAGACAAAGAGGATGCGTCGCGTTGGGCGCGTCGTCGATTCCTCCTCGTTGTCGTCGCGCCGTGTCATCCTCGCCATGTTACCAGAATCGATCATCCGCCTGTTCACGCCGCCGGTTTCCTCCATCGAGTCGCGGGCGCCTACTCGGACGTTGTTGCGGAGGCGTCGTTTTTCTTCCTGCGCGGCAGAATCGTTGCCGCCAATGAGAGGACCTCGTCGAGTCGGCGCCGACCGCCGGGGATCGCCAGCCAGATTCCCGCGTAAAGGGCGGCAACGGAGAGCGACATCGCGATGAACATACCGAGTGTTGTGTGCATCGGGGACCAGGGAACGAATCGCAGCGCGTAGGCGCCGGCGCCGGCGCCGAGTGAGGCGATCAGTGGGCGCCAGACAGCCGCGACGACGTCTCGCGTTCCGATGAATGTGTCCTGAAAACAGTAGAGCAGTCCGGGCCAGCGCAGCACGACCTGCACGATGCTGAAGGCGGCGGCCACAACGACCGGGTCTTTGCAGAGGACGCCGATGACAAACGCGGCGAGGATGAAGGGCGTGCTGATGAGGGTCCAGGCGAGCTGGCGTCGGACACGTCCGAGTGAGATGCAGACCCAGCCGATGGCGCCGTTCGTTGTTCCGACAAAGGCGGCGGGAGCGAGCCACTGGAAGATCGGAACGACGGCGTCCCACCTGGGGCCGAGGAAGATACGAACGACTTCCGGCGCGGCGACGAATGAGAGCGTTACGACGGGCATGCCGGCGGCCGCGAGCAGCCCCACGGCCGTGCGATACGCGCGTCGGAATTCCTCCCGCTTGTCCTGGAGGCGGCTGAGAACGGGGATGATGACCGCGGCGATTGGCGCGTTGAACTGCCGGAGCGGCAGGAGCAGCAACTGGTAGGCCTTGTCGTATACCCCCAGCGCGGCGTCACCGCAGACTTTGCCGATGAGGATGTTGTCGAGATTGCGGGCGAGATAATTGACGAAGTTCGACGCCGTGATCTGGCCCCCGAAGGAGACGAGCGCGCCGGAGTCGCTCGTCACGCGGGGTCGGCCGGGGCGCCAACGACAGAGCCGCCAGGTCACGACGAGCGTGACGATGTTGGTCACAATCATGCCGGCGACGAGGGCCCAGTATTGGGCGCCCATCCACGCGGCGATGATCCCGGCGATGGCGCCGGCGGCCGCCGAAACCACCTGGATCACGGCGATGGCCCCGAATCGCATCTGCCGGCGAAGCAGGGCCGTGTGCTGAAGGGCGAGTCCGCTGAACACAAACGGAATGGCGAGCACGATTGTGATCCAGAGCAGTTCGCCTCGGTCATAGAAACCGGCCACGAGCGGGGCGGCGACGACCGTGAGGATCGCGATGCCGACACCGATCGCTGCGTTGATCCAGAAAAGCGAATTGACCTGGTCGTGCGAAATCTCCTTGCGCTGGATCGTCGCCGTGCTGAGACCGAGATCCTTGAACAGCGTGAGGAAACGCGTGAAGGCGGCGATCATCGCCAGCAGACCGAAGTCGCCCGGCGTGAGGATGCGCGCCAGCACGGCGGTCCCCGCGGTTCCGATCAGGAAGCGACCCGCCTGCGACGCGATCGTCGCTGTTCCGCCTCGAACGCTCTTGGTCCGAAGGTCCTTTCCGAGCGCGGGATTGTTGAAGAACTCGTCGAACGCCTGTTGCTGCGCGGCGCCGTCCTGTCGCGAAGCGGGTGGATCATGAGAATCCGCATCGTTGTCATCATTGCGGATTTTCGGACCCATGCGCGACTCCACGATCGAGCGTCAATTCCATTGCGATCTCATGGCGGTAGATTCGGCGCCAGGAGTGTGTTCGGATCGACAGACGAGGGGGCATGATATCATTCGACGTGGTCTTCGAGAATGGCGAACGCCCGCCGCGCGATAATCGGCGCAGGTGGATGGCGTCAGCGAGGATCAGGTACAATGCGCGAAGCGACAGACGCGGTCCGTCGCGTCGAGTCCCGTCCGCTGAATGACGTCTATGAAAGTCTGTATTGTTGACATCCATCCCGCGTGCGCCGGGACACGGGAAGAGGCGAAGCTCCTGCTGGCCGAAGGCGTTGACGTTCATGTCATTTCGCCGGCCGAGAATGGCGGGCGGCCCATCGGGATTCCGTCGGCGTGTACCTGGGAGCGGGGCGAAGGTCTCCGATTCGCCTATCCGCGGCTTCGTCGACGCCTCATGGCGGTTGACGCAGACGCCTATCACACGCACTGTTCGATTCCGTTGATGGCGAGCGTGGCGCGGATTGCGGGCGCCAGGTATTGCGCCGACTTCAACGACATCATTCTGCGATCGAGAATCGAGCGCGGCGATGTGGGAAGCGCCGAACACAATATCTTTGACTACGTCGATCACTGGGCCAGGCCGCTGACGGAGACCGAGCTGAATCGCATGGCGGCGATCGACGCCATTCTCCCGCCACAGATCGGATCGATCCTGGATGTCGGCTGCGGTGACGGACGAATCACGGGACGGCTGGCGACGCCCGACCGATTCGTGGTCGGCGTGGATGAGTCAGCCATTGCCCTGTCGCTGCATGAGAACCTCAGGGCGAGGGCGTCCATGCTGCATCTGCCGTTCGGGGACGCCGCGTTTGACGCCGTCACGGTGCTGGAAGTCCTGGAGCATCTTCCGACAGATGTTCTCACGCGAAGCGCCTGCGAGATCGCGCGCGTGGCGGGTGAGTATGTGCTGATCGGCGTACCGCTGAAGGAAACGCTGCCCTTGCGTGACGTTCGATGTGAGCGCTGCGGACATGTCTTCAATCAGACGGGGCATCTGCAGCGTTTTTCCAGTCAACGGCTGCGCGGGCTGATTCCCGGGTTTCGCATGATCGAGTTCCGGGAATGCGGCGCCGACGTGCGGCCTTATTACCATGGCGGACTATTAAAACTGCGACAGCGGGGCGCCGGCGTGTATCGCCGAACGGCGCGAAGCGTCTGCCCGAAGTGCGGTCTGCCGCTGACACCGACGGATCGAACCGAGGTCAACACGCTTTCATTTCTCTGCAACAGGATCAACGATCGGCTGCGAAAGTGGCTTCCGCTTTCGAAGTCCCACTGTCTCGCGCTGTATCGCCGTCTGGCTTAGTCTGATTTCAACCTTGTCAGATTGGATCCCGGCCAAAGTGGCCAGCGCCTGTCCGCCTTGTCATCGGGGATCAGCGCGTCGGGGCCGATGAGATAGGCGGCGTCGTAACGCTTCAGGATGTCCATGCGCGCGGACATCGGCGTCCGCTGCGTGTAGATGCGAGCGAGGTCGCCGCGTCGTCGTGACAGATCCGGGACGCCCGTGCTGCCGGCGCGTGGCGCAATCAGTCTGCAGTCATGGACCGCCGGGAGGAACATGCCGCGGGGTTCGCGCGGCGAAACGGCGATGACGGACCCCGCAGGGATTCGTTCGACGAGCGCGCGCTGCAGGGATTTCAGGTCGTTGCGACGTTTGAGGCGGCTCTCGCGCGGCGCCTCGGCGAGTGTTCGATATCGTTCCCATCCCGTGATCTGGCTGTCGGCCGGCTTTCCATAGTTCTTATAGGGGATGATCGATGCGAGGACGATGAGGCAGACGACGCCCTCGACGGGCCATCGCAGGACGCGGAGTCGATTCCATTTCTCGGCCCACGGGCGACAGAAGTCGCGATCCTTGCCCCAGATGTTCCCTCGAAGCAGTTTCTCCAGCCCGAAAACGGCGATCGCGGGAACAATGGCGTAGAACGAGATTCGGAAGACGCTCTCAAATCGCATCAGGATGAAGGGCCGACGGACGGTCTCCATGAAGATTGTGCACAGCGCGGGGACGAACAGCCATGCGGCGGCGACGGCGATGACGCCGGCCGGCGCGATGGCGTAACGACGTCGTTCCGTAACGAGAAAGAGCCCCATCGCCAGAAACAGCAGTTTGGGACGAAGGCCGCGTTGGGCGAAGTAGCCGTATCCCCAGATACGCTCGACGCGCCCGTCATCGAGTTTGCGAAGGCGCTTTTCATCCTTCGCGAGGTCCGCGGCCGATTTCGTCGGCGCCGCCCTGACGGCGCTGTCCGCTGCGACAGTTCGTGTCGATGCGAATTGCGCGTTGGAGATCCAGGCGAACACGAGGCCGGCGCCAAGTGTGAGACAGCAGAGGGCGGGCCACAGGCGGCTCCGGGCGGGACGGATCGCTCGGAACAGGGCGTTGGCGAGGAGAACAGGGCCCACGACCATCGCCGTGAAGACGGCGTACATGCCATGGAGCTGGCCGATGACGAGCGATCCGATGAGGAGCTTGAGAAAAACGCGCCAGTCCGCCGGTCGCGCGACGGCCTGCGCGGCGAAGGCGAACAGGATCGGCATGAGCCAGAAGGGCGCGAGCTTGTTGGGATAGATGAGAAATCGCACGGGGCCCTCGACGCCGATCACGAACACGGCGGCGGCCCACGCGGGCCAACGGCGGCCGCTGATCGTGCAGGCAAGGTAATAGGCGCCACTGGCGACGAGCAGCTTGACCCACGTCAGGCTGTTTGCCCACACGTCGATCGGATCCGCGCCGGTCAATTTGCAGATCGTTGCGATCAGGGCGTAGAGAATGTTCGTGTGGTACATCGGGAAGAAATAATCCGGCCGGACAAATGGATCCGTGTTGTTGAGCCCGTGATTGAGAATGTTCCGGATTCGGGCGAGATGCACGAGGGCGTCGTCAAACAGGTAGGCGCCGACGCGCGCTGACAGCAGAACATCAAAGAGCACGACAGCCATGGCCAGCGTGGCGCCGCTCAGAAGCAGGCGACCCGCGTCGCGCCACCATTTCTGTCGCGTGATTTCGATCAGGGCGAGAACCGGAATCAGCGCGCAGACCGCGGCCAGGGCCGCCACGGGGAGATGCAGGAGGTAGCCGAGGATCGCGAAGGGGGACAGAATCGCCAGCGTCGCCATGAAGGACAGACCGATCACGCCGATCAGGCCGCACTTCTCCTCGCTCGGCCACAGGTGTTTCACGGCGACGTAGCCGGGCAGAAGCAGCAGAATGAAAATCGCAAAGGGCATTGGCATTGTCTCAATGCGGATGGCCGATCGTGTGGATCAGATCATGCGCGGGATTGTTGGACAGGCGTTCGATGTCGGCCGAGCACGCGGGCGATCACGCCGGCGCTGAGGCCGAGTCCGCGCCAGAACGCCCGGATGAAGCTCATGCCGGCGAACGCAATGTACCGAATCTGTCGAGTGTGTCGAACGAGTCGCCATGTCATCGGACTCTGCGCGATCGCCAGGAGAATGACGAGCGTGATACAGATCCATCGCCACGGGTGGAAGGGGATCAGCGGGATTGACGCCAGAATCAGCATGGCGAGCGGCGGCTGAATGTGATCCGAAAAGCCGCTGTATGAATCGCCCATCGCGTGACCTTTGTGGTCAAGATGGAGAAAGAGCCGCCAGTAGCCCTGCTGTCGCTGTGTTTTCAGGTAGGAGCGCAGACGCGTCGGATGGTAGTGCTTGACACGTGACGCGATATCAAAGTGCAGGTCGAAGCCGGCCTTCATGACGCGGAAGGAGAGTTCGGCGTCCTGCCCCTTCAGGAAACGCTCATCGAACCCGCCGACCTTCTGCAGGGCGTCTCGACGATAGAGCACGTTGAACGTGGCGAGGAAGTTGACGCGTCGGCCCATTCGTCGATGGCGTTCGACGATCTCCTCGTGGATCAGCTGGCTGAGCAGCGAGTGATCCGTCATTGTGCCGTAGCTGCCGCTGACGCCGCCGACCTTCGGATCGCCAATGTGCGGCAGAAGCGTCGCGAGGGCGTCCGGCTCCGCGACACAGTCCGCGTCGACAAACCAGATGTACGCTGACCTGGCGGCGCGCCAGCCGAGATTGCGCGCGGCGCCCGGACCTTTTCCGGCGCCGGTCAGGCGTGTGACGGACCGCTCGCTGACGATGGCCGCCGTGTCGTCCGTCGAGCCGTCGTCGACGAAAATGATCTCCTGCAGCGTTTGCGGATCGTCCTGCTGAATCGCGATGACGGCGTCGAGGCACTGCCGAATCGTCCCGGCGCAGTTACGCCCGGGGATGACGAGGCTGACGGTTGGCGTCGCGTGCATCATGACAATCGGCGTAGGGTCCGGACGCGACGACTGGGCCGCGGCGATGGCTTTCGGCTTCAGCTTCCTTGTTGTCGTTCCAGGTTCTGGAGCGCGCGCTGCAGCGTCTCGGGATTCTCGCAGACGGCGGCGCCGGATTTCAGTGTCTCGATCGCGTCCGTCATCCGACCTTCGAACTGGTAGCATCGCGCCAGTTGCAGCCAGGCGGTCGTCTGCTCCGGAAAACGCCGCGTCGCTTCAATGAGTGGGGGAATCGCCTTCTTGTACCGCTTCATCGCGAAATAGGCGTTGCCGAGCTGTATGAGCGCCACGCGCAGTTCCGACTGGGGTGGGTTGTATTTGAGGCCTTCCTCGAAGGCCTCGATTGCCATCACGTGGTCCCGTTCCCGCAGGTAGGTAAGGCCGATGCCGATGCGGGCGCTCTGATGTGATGGCTGGGCTTCGAGCGCCGAGCGGTACGCCGCACGGGCCTTGTCGAGCAGGTCCAGCCGATCGGCGTTCAGCTGCAGGATGCGCCAGTAGGTGTTGCCAAGGTTGTAATAGGCGCGGGCGCGAAGCGCTTTGTCGTTGGTCGTGTTCTTCCGCGCCGTTGGCGCGGCCGTCGCGAAGGCCTTTGCGGCTTCTTCCAGCGCCGCCGTCGCTTCATCGCGTTTTCGCTCTGCGGACAGGACGATCGACTTATCCGTGAACGCGTTGCCGAGCATGATCTGCGCGACGGTATAGATCGGGTTGGATTTCAGCGCGTTCTGGTAGGCGTTGATTGCGTTGTCGTAGTCCTTCGTCCGGGCGTAGGCGTTGCCGAGGTTGTACCAACCGTTGACGAAGGTCGGATTCTCCTCGACACAGAGCCTGAGCTGCTCGATCGCCTTGTCGAGGTAGGCCGGATTCGAGTCGGCCTCGTCGAGGTACTGCTTTCCGAGATTGTTGCGAGCCCGCCAGTTGTCCGGGACCTTGGCGACGTTGTCTTCCCAGAGCAGGAGCGGATCGTGATAGAGCTTGTTTCGTTCGAACGTCAGGCAGGCGAACACCACGGCCGGAACCAGGCAGACGCCGGCGCAGGCGGGGCCGAGGAGTCGCCCGACGGACGCGCCGCCGAATTTCGCCAGCAGTTGCCAGACGCCGATGACGAACAGCGCCAGTGCGGCGGCGATCGACAGGTAGACGCGATGTTCGTAGATCGGATCTCGGATCGGGATGAAGCTGGATGTCGGCGCCAGGATGACGAAGAACCAGACACCGATGAATCCCAGCCAGGGCTTTCTGATCAGCCCGACAATCGTCGCGCCGAGCAGCGCGAGGACGAACAGGCCTGGCAGCAGGGACTGCGTGAAGAGTTCGCCCATCGTCAGTGCGCGGGGATCGACTTTCTCCATCTTGTAGTCCAGCGCCTGGTCCGTTGGCAGGACGGTCAGCTTCAGATACCTCGGGATGACCTTGGCTTCCGTCAGCAGGTACTCGGCCGGGCTCACGTGATACAGGTGTTTCTGATCGGAGAGACCGAATCCGACTGTCGCCATCAGCGACTTCTTCCCGGCCGATGGGAACAGGACGCCGCGCACGACGCCCGCATACATGAGCACGCCGAGGGATGCGACGATGCAGGCGTGCGCCATCCATCGCTTCGAGATCACTTCGTTCCAGCTGGATGCGAGGAACACTCGGTCGTAGATGAGGGCGACGACGGGGACCGTCACCATCACGGCCTTGCTGCCCATTCCCAGGACTGCGGCGAGAAAGACGCCGACCAGCCACAAGGCGCGGAGGGCGCTATTGGAGGTCGTCGCGAAGCGCAGCAGGCAGTAGAGCGTCAGCAGGTAGAAGAGTCCCATCAGTGACTCGGCCCGCTGAATGATGTATGTGACGCTCTGCGTCTGGAGCGGATGCAGCAGCCACAGCAGGGCGACGCAGAAGGCGATCCAGTGGGCGGACGCCTTGACGCTGTCGCCGAAGGGACCGATCCGAATCGTGCGTCGAACCAGGCCGAAAAGCGTCAGCCCCGCGAGAATGTGAATGATGAGATTGACGACGTGATAGCCATAAGGGCTGGGGATTTCGGGGACCGTCATGTCGCGCGGGGCGGGTGTCATCTCCGCGACGCTGTAGTTCAGCGACAGCGTCGCATCAACGACGGGGCGGCGCGCCCGGAAGATGGATCGGATCGGACGATCGATCCGATCGACGGACATCTGCTGGACCCACTTCGTGTCGTCATAGACGAACTTCCCGTCATAGCTGTTGGAATAGGCGATGGCGGTCATCGAGGCGAGGACGAAGCCCAGCGCGAGAATGACCAGTATCGGGGCGTCCGGGACGCTCGTTCGCTGCTCGCCCTGTTCCTGCTTGCGCCGGGCCTTTTCTTCTCGTCGAATCTGCTTGGAGGATTTGCGGGCCATGCCTTCCCTGCTCGAAACTTCGTGCCGTCGGCCGCCGACGAGAGATGACGAATCGACGTGGAGGATCATCCATGTCGGGATCTTGGGCGTCGATCTCGGATTGACGGGTGAACGCGCAGCGTTGTGAACCGTGCAGCCAACTATACAGCAGGAGGCCCCGTGCGTCGTCGCCTGCGTATGTTGTCCGATAAGAGCGACGCAGCGCGGACCGGCGCGAATCGCTGAAACGGACGATCCCGACGCGGGCGGACGTGGATTCGCGCGCGGCGAGGCCGTACCATAGTGATGGCGCCCGCTGGATGCGCCCGTTTCCGTCATGATTCGCGCCAAGACTCCATCTGAATCGGCCGACGCCGAGTGTCTGTCCCTGCCCGCATCCGTCCGGGCATCGACGTTCGTCATCGTTCCCGCCTACAACGAGGGACCGGCGCTGGAGGGCGTATTGCGGGACCTGCGCGCGATGTTCCCCAACGTGGTCGTCGTGAATGACGGTTCCCGCGACGACACGGAGGCCATCGCCCGACGATGCGCCACATACACGCTGACACATCTGATCAATCGCGGTCAGGGCGCGTCGATCCAGACGGGGATTGACTTTGCGCTGCTGAAGGGCGCGGCGTACATCATCACGTTCGACGCCGACGGGCAGCACCAGGTGGAGGACATCCCCCGACTGCTGGCGCCGATCCTCGCGGGGGAGTGTGACATCGTCATTGGATCAAGGTTTCTCGGCGAGGCGACGAACCTGCCGACGTCGCGCCGGCTGGTGCTGCGGGCCGCCGTCCTGTTCACGCGACTGGTCAACGGTGTGAAGCTCACGGATGCGCACAATGGCCTTCGCGCGTTTTCGCGAAGGGCGGCCGAGAAGATCCAGATACGACAGGACCGGATGGCCCACGCCAGCGAAATCATCGATCGAATCCGAGAAACGGGACTGCCATTCAAGGAAGCGCCCGTTCGCATCCGGTATACGGAGTATTCGATGGCGAAGGGGCAATCGGCGCGCGGCGCCTTTCGCATCGTGTTTCACTACCTCGTCGGAAAGATGGTGGATTAGGCGATGGGTACGCTGACGATCTTTCAGATTATCGTCCTGGGAGTGCTCGGCTTTCTCTTTCTGGGCATCGTTCTCGCCGGCATGCGGGGCTGGGCGCCCAGACGGGAATCGACGCTGTGGGGAATCCTCTGCTTTCTCGCGGCCGTGGCGACGCTGCGTCCGAATCTGACGACGGAATTCGCTCAGCTGCTGAGCATCGACCGCGGCGTCAACCTGATCACGTACCTCGCCGTTCTGATGATGATGATCGGTTTCTGGGCGACCTACATGCGCCTGCGGCACCTGCGCCGCGAACTGACGTCACTGGTGCGGCACATCGCGATTCTCGAAGCCCACGACGCGTCGAAGAACGGTACGGACTCGGGCGACGAGGCGATGGACGATCGATCCTAGGCGCCGCCCTGAACGCCGCGAACGTCGGCGTCGACCATGAGACGAACCAGGTCGTCAAACGTCGTCTGCGGGGCCCAGCCGAGGATCCGCTTCGCCTTCGAGGCGTCGCCGAGCAGGTGCTCGACCTCACTCGGCCGATCGTAGCGGGCGTCGTGCCGGACGTGTTTCTTCCAGTCCAGGCCCAGATGTGAGAACGCCTTTTCAAGGAACTCCCGCACGGAGTGACTCTCGCCTGTCGCGACGACATAGTCGTCTGGCGCATCCTGCTGGAGCATTCGCCACATGCACTCGACGTATTCCTTTGCGTAGCCCCAGTCGCGGCAGGCGTCGAGGTTGCCGAGATAGAGTTGTTCCTGCCGGCCCGCGTGGATCATGGCCGCGGCGCGCGTGATTTTTCGCGTGACGAAGGTCTCGCCTCGCCGTGGAGACTCGTGATTGAACAGGATGCCGTTGCAGGCGTACAGGCCGTAGCTCTCGCGGTAGTTGACTGTCATCCAGTAGGCGTAGACCTTGGCGGCGGCGTACGGGCTGCACGGACGAAACGGGGACGTTTCGCTGAGTGAAACGGCGCCGACGTTGCCGAACATCTCGGAGGAGCTGGCCTGGTAGAACCGGGCCGGCAGGCCCGTGTCGCGAAGGGCTTCCAGCATGCGCGTCGTTCCGAGCCCCGTTACATCGCCGGTGTACTCCGGCGTGTCGAAGCTGACGCGGACGTGGCTCTGGGCGCCCAGATGGTAGATCTCGTCGGGTTGGGCCTTTGTCAGGATCTTGCGGACATTCGACGAATCGCTCAGATCGCCGTAATGGAGAAACAGACGGACGCCGCTGATATGGGGGTCCTGGTAGAGATGATCGATTCGATGCGTATTGAATGTCGACGCACGGCGGATAACGCCGTGGACCTCGTACCCCTTGTCCAGCAGCAGCTCCGCCAGATAGGAGCCGTCCTGGCCTGTGATTCCCGTGATGAGCGCTCGTTTCAAAATCGGCTCCGATCGTTCGAGTCCGTCGACGGGTCGCTGTGATCCACGCCCGGCGCATTATCGTACCGGATGGCCACGGGTTCTCCCATGGCGCCGCTACTCGTCGATCACAAAGTCCACACTGAGGTCCGTCGCGCCGATCGCGCCATCAACGGCGGCCTCCAGCGCGTCCCGCTTGAACTTGATGAAGATGGATCCTTTCTCGATCATGTCGGCCGGCGGCGTGTTCAGGTCGTGGAGCATGATGCCGACGAGTCCGCGGCGATCCGGCCTCTCGAGATACGTCCGGATCTCCCACGCGACCCACGGATCGAGAAACGTCGTCTGTCCGATCAGGCAGACGAGCGTGTCGCATGTCCGAATCTGCGCCGAGAGCGATTCACGGATGGGCGCCGCGTCCGGATCGTCGGGCGACAGATCGACGCGGGCGTCGTAGGCGTCGAGGTTCGTCGGACAGACGGAATAGCCGTCGACGCGATCGGCGATCATCCGATAGTCGGGCTCGTAGCAAAGATAGAGTGTTGGAACCATGGTTTTCGACACGTACGCGGGGGTTGGGGGCCTCCGGGCGGGGCGCCCTGTGTAAATCCCGCGTGGGGCGCCGCGCCGCGGACGGGGCGATCATACAATGAAGAGGCGGCGGATGTCCGATGATTCCGATATTCGCCCTGGGGACTCTGAATGAATCGACTGCGGACCGTCATCTTCGCATGGATCGTGTTTGGCGCCGTCGGCGTCGCCCGCGCGGACAGCGCGTCGACTTCGGCGGACGTCCTGCCGCCGGAGGTCGAGTCGCTCGTTGAACGCCTGGACGACTCGAACTGGCGGACGCGTGATCGGGCCATGCTGGCGCTGATGGACGTTTCTCCGGTCTGGCTGGAGACGCTGCGCCGTCGATCGCAGTCCGGTATCTCGACGGAGGCGGAACTGCGTCTGCGACGGGCCGCCGAAGAGCTTTATATGTCAAGGAATGGTGTGCCGGCGAGCGCGTGTCTCGGGATTCAGCATACGCAGTGCATCGACGGCCGATACGATTCGCGGGTGGCGCCGGGGGTGTATGCGCTTCGGGTCGATATCGTGTTTCCGAATACCGCCGCCGATCGCGCCGGGATTCGCCCCGGCGATCTGATCATCGGACTGAACGGGGACATCGCCGCCTCGGAGGCGGAGTGCAACAGCATTACGCCATGGATTGCGACACAAATGCCCGGCGCGCGATGCGAATTCACGGTGCTTCGGGACGTTGTCGGACGCACCTATCGCCCGGGCGTGGAACGCGGTATCGATTCCCGCGGGTTTCGGGACCTGAGCACGCGTGTTGTGCGAGGGGCGGATGACGCGCGTCTTCCGCACGACGCCGTTGCGCTCGAAGTGACGAGCGTTCGCGACGCGGACCCGCGACTGGATCTTGCCGTGGGGGATCTGATTGTCGCGCTGAACGGAAAGCGACTGCCGGCGCAGGATCCAAAGGGGGCGCTGGAGACCTGGGCGAATACGCGACGGAAGACGGAACCGGACGCTGAGGACGCCCCCATCCCCAATATTCCGCCGGCGTTCCTGCCGCCGAACGCGCGACGATCCCTGCGAGAGTCGATTCAGACGCTGCGGGGCGGTCAGCGAATCACGCTGGAAGTCACTCTCGGACGCTGGCCCCTGTACATTGCGGCCACGCGCGATGTTCGTCGCGGCGTAAGGCGTGAGCGGATCCTGAAGCTGTCAGTCGAATTCAACCAATGGTGGCGCGAGCCGGCGTCGGCTGACGGCCTGACGCTGCATCCGGTCTGTCCGGACCCCGCCATGTTCTGGCAGATGGAGCAGTAACACGCGCCCGATCTTCTGACCCGGGGAATGGGCGCCATTCGGCGCCGCATGTTGCGACGCCGTTCGCAGCCGCCCGATCACCACGTTCAACCTGATTTCAGCTCGTATCGGAAGTGCGCAGTTGCTGCGCGTGCGCAATACGCCGATTCACGCGCACGTCCTGCGCGATAGCGGACGAAGGTCTGTCCGGAAAATTCAATGTCATCAAGGTGACAGTCCAATAAAGACGGCGCGCACAGCACTGCAGACAGGGCCGGGAATAACGTTCAACAAAAGCGTGGAGGAAGGTCGGTTCGCGCCTCAAGTGCCGAGGACGCCTGCGCCGTGGCGTGCCGATATGGATTATCAGCACTGGTATTCATGATTTCGGACACTTGTCGTGATTTCTGCAGCGAAACTGGAAAAACCCGGCTCGATCGTTTGCCCGGCCCACGGGGGAATCTTATGTTTTGCCTGACGCTCGACGATTTCACTACTGGGAATGAGGCGAGCGTGAGCCACGTCTGGCGCGACAGTCAATCTCGACAGTCGCGCAAAAGATGCGGCTCGACTCAGGACACGCGGGCTTCCAGTTGGAAACAAGCGAGTCCTTTCTCCGGTCGGCGCCCTGAAGCGCCGGCCCCGGCGTCGCCCCTGGAGAGTTGCGACGGCCGCGAACCTCATTCAACAAACTATGGCGAGTTTGCCAGAGGCGAGCCCGTAGCGGCCCGTTTCAAACGAACTCTGATTAGGGACTCGGCGGAAGGGATACCGTCGAGAGTGGTGGCTCCGCGTCACGTCGGCGCGGGGCAAGGGTAAACGGGCCTTGAAGGATCGCATGACGCGATTCAGTTTTCGAGGCGGAGCAATGGTTGGCCGGTGGGGACCGGTCAGCGGGATAAGGAGCAGAACTATGAAGGGTATCACGAACCTCGTTAAGTCGTTCATTCGGGATGAAGAGGGCGCCACGGCGACGGAATACGCGGTCATGCTCGCGCTGATCATCGTCATTTCGCTGGCCGCCATCAGCGCTCTGGGTACGAAGGTTTCGGACATCTTCGTCGATGTCGAATCCGCCATGCCCTAACCCATGAACCTTCGCCGCGCACGGAGTCGCGCGGCTGTCTGAGGCCACGGTTGGCCGTCTCTTGAGACGTATCTTGTGTCGGGCAGGTGGGGCTCTTCCCCCACCTGCCCGGTATTCGGATCGAACCTGTTGCGCTTCGCAACGGGGAAACCGAACAGGACGGCGGACTGATCCATGGCCCCTGGAATCGAACATCTCGCGCTGCTCATTCTGACGCCGGCAATGGCGTACGCCTGCTGGCGTGATCTGAAAGAGCATCGAATTCCAAACTGGCTGTGCGGTCTTCTCGTCTTGTCCGGTTTCGTCGTTCACGGCGTACTGAAGGGTTGGTCGGGGCTCGGTGAGAGTCTGTCCGGCGCCGCGTGCGGCTTCGGGCTGTTGATTGCGCTCTGGCTGATCCATGCGATGGGCGCGGGCGACGTCAAGTACATGGCGGGCGTCGGCGCCTGGCTGGGACCCGAGATGACATTCCACGCGGTCATCGCCGGCATCCTGGTCGGTGGCGCGATCTCCGTCGGGATGATCGTCTACCAGCGTACCTGGAGTCGGTTTGCATCGAACATGGGCCTGATGCTCGTGAAACTGAGTTCCGCCAGGACGGCGTTTGGTGAGTTTGCGTCGGCAAACCAGTTCAGCGGGAACGGCAAGGCCTCCGTTCCGTATGCCATTCCGCTGACACTTGGTGTGTGGGGCGTTCTTCTCTTTTCTCAGATCGGATGGTGGAAAGTATGGTGAATCTGATCAGGCGACATCGTCATATGCGTCGGGGCGCCGCTGTTGTGGAAACGGCCGTCGTGGCGCCGCTGTTGATTCTCGGAATGCTCGGCATGATGGAAGTCGGCTGGGCGTTCATGCTTCGTCAGACCGTGACACTGGCGGCCCGCGAGGGCGCCCGCGCCGGATCGCTTCCGGGCGCGACGCTGGCGGACGTGCAGTCCGCCGTGGACGCGTCCATGGGCGCGGCCAATCTCGAGGGGTACTCGATGGAGTCGAACATCGCGAACCTCGGCCCCGCGGATCTGGATGTCACTGTGACCGTGACGATCCCGCTCGATCGGGCGACGTTCACGGGCACGATGATCGGCGGCGGGTCCTTCAACATCAGTTCGACGACAACCATGCGGCGCGAAGGCGTCGATGCGGGTGAAGGCGCTGGCGGCGTCGACCCCGTATAGGAACAACGTATTGACACGCTGGCGAGATCGGCCGACGCGGAAACGCGTCGGCCGCCGTCAGGCGCGAAACAAGGGCGGTACCACATAAGGCGTCATCGCTTGCCCGTTGGGGGGCAACGGGGCTCGGCGAAGGCCGGGGCCCGGGCAATCGAAAGGACGGACGGATGAAACCGAAGACACTCATTCCACTGGTCGTTGGCCTCGGCGTCGGCTTTTTCGCCATCAAGATGGGCATCGACATGGTCAAGAAGGCCAAGGGTTCCCAGGAGGAAACCTACAAGGTCGTCATCAGCACGAAGTCGATCGAGGCCGCGCAGCGCGTCACGGAGACAATGCTCACGACGCGGGACTGCTCGAAGAGCCTGGCGCCGAAGGACGGCTTCATGGACGTCGAATCGCTCGTCGGTCGCGTCACGAAGATGCCCGTCGCGCCGGGCGTTCCGATCACGAAGGCCATGCTGGCGCCTCCGGGATCCGAACCGGGCCTGGCCGCGACGATTCCGGCGGGTTTCCGGGCCGCGAGCGTGAAAGTGAATGAAGAGTCGGCTGTCGCGGGATTCGTCATGCCCGGCAGCCGTGTTGACGTGTATTCGGCGGAGCGCGACGAGGCGGGCAAGTGCCGCCTGATTCTGTCGGATGTCGAAGTCGGCGCCGTGGGACAGTCCATGTCGCAGATGGGGCCGGACGGAAAAGTCGCGAAAGTCTCCAAGTCCGTCACGCTCTTCCTTCTGCCCGAGCAGGTGCAGACGCTGAACGCCGCCATGGCCCAGAGCCGCGGAAACATCCGCCTCGCCATGCGCGGTCACGAAGACGATCCGGCCGAGTCCAAGCTCGCCAGTCTGTTCAGGAATTTCCTTTCGGCGCCGACGGTTGCGGAAACGCCGAAGCCCGAACCCACGGTCGCACCGGTCCAGGTGGCTCGCGCTGCGCCCGCGAAGAAGTATCACGTAGTGGATGTCAGACGCGGCGACGAGCATCAGAAGCTTGTCTTCGAAGAGAACGGAACCGTTCGCACGTTTGATGGCGACAAGCCCCTGCCTCCTCAGTTCGGTGGTCCGGCGTGGACACCGACACAGGGCGATCGCCAGCCGAACGTGGACGAACCTGAATTGGAGTTGCCAGAAGAATGAACCAACGCGTGGAAGGTCGTGACACATTCGGGAGCGCACGACGGCGGAATCGTCGGGCGCTCCGACAGTCTCCGGATCATCGTCGAATGCTGGGCGCCGTGGCGGCGGGGCTCGTAATCCTCTCGACGATGACGACGAATGAAGCGAACGCTCAGAACAACGCCTCCTCCGGCAGTTCGAATCGAATTCCAGTCGTTTCGAACGCGCCTCGGGAACTACCGGGCCCTCGGCCGGCGCAGAACAATCGGCTCGTGGCGATCGGCCCGGATGCGACCGCCATCGGAAGCCAGCTCATCATGCCGGCCTCGATGGGGCAGCCGCAGATGCAGCCCGTGGGCGTGACGAACGCGTCGCCGACTGTGGCGACGATCGCGCCAGTCGCCGGCGGGGCGCCGCTCATCCAGTCGATCGCGATCGAAGGTGAGACGGCACAGCGGATTCGCGTCAATCGAAACTCGACAGCCGTCATCAAGCTGAATCGGCCGGTCGCCGACGTTCGCGTCGCCGATCCGACGATCGCCGACGTCCTGGTGACGTCGCCGACGCAGATCATCGTCGCCGGCAAGGCCTTCGGCACGACGCAGCTCCTGCTCCAGGTGGATGATGAGCGGAAATCGCTCAGCATCGATGTGGAACTCGACCTGACGCTCCTGAAGGCGTTCATTCGCCAGACGGCGCCGACGGCGAATGTGGAGATTCGCAGCGTCAACGGCACGCTCTTCATGAACGGCACGGTTCCCGACGCCGCCATCGCGCGGCAGATCGCGGAAGTCGCGTCGCTCGTGCAGGGGGGTGAAGTCCGCACGAACCTGACGATCGCGGGTGTGCAGCAGGCCATGCTGCGCGTTGTCGTCGCCGAAGTGAACAAGAGCGCCATTCGGCAGCTCGGCGTGAACTGGGCGATCGGTGGCAACGGCTGGTCGCGCGATTTTTACTTTGCCAACAACCTCGGCCAGATGAACCCGACGACCTTCGGGACGACGGGACTGACGGATGTGCGACTCGGGCAGAACACGACATTCGTGCTGCCGAATCAGAACGGCGTCGGGTCGAACATCACGTTCGGCTTCCCGCAGGCGGAGTTCCAGATGTTCGTCAACGCCCTGCGAGAGAACAATCTCGCCCGGCTGCTGGCGGAACCGAATCTCGTCGCCATCAGCGGTCAGACGGCAACGTTCCTCGCGGGCGGCGAAGTGCCGATTCCCGTGGCGCAGGGCGGCTCGGCGACGGGCGCCGTGACCATCGAGTATCGCGAATTCGGTGTGAGACTCGCATTCACACCGACGATCCTTGGCGGGCAGCTCATGCGGCTGCACGTCATGACGGAAGTCAGCGACGCCGTCCCGACGGGCGGCGTCGCCGGCGGTTTCCCGCTGTTCACGTTCAACACGCGACGTGTTGAGTCGACGATCGAATGCGGGAATGGCCAGACATTCGCGATCGCGGGCCTGCTCAACGACCAGGTGCGCGGTCTGGCCTCCAAGATTCCGGGGCTGGGTGATCTGCCCGTACTGGGCACGCTGTTCAGCTCCACGGACTACGAACGGGAACTGACGGAACTCGTCGTGCTCGTCACGCCGCAGCTCGTCGAACCGCTCGATCCGCACCAGGTTCCGCCGCCGCCGGGCAGCCTCATCACGGAGCCCACGGATTCGGAACTCTTCTTCGAGCAGAAGCTCGAGGGAACGCCCAAGCCGCACCCGGATCATCGCGGTGGCGTGCCGCGCGAGACCTTCCCTGCGAAGACGCGGCCCGGCATGGGTGGTGACTGGGCGTCGAACGACCTGAACATTCGCGGCCCCTGGGGCATGGCCGAATTCGGCGAGAAGTAACTCGCCCTTCGACGGGAACGTCCGTCGCGACGCCCTTGACGCTGTAGAGAGCTGGCCACGTGTGTACGACGGCGCGACTTCGAGGTCGCCGTCCAACGTTCGCAAGTGACAATTCGGCGCCGACTTATCGGAAAGTCCGGCGCACGAACGGCAGTAAACAGTGGAGAGGTGAAAGATGCGTCGGATATTACGCTGCGACTGGGGCGGTCGGCGTCGTGGATCAGTCATTGTGCAGTCCGTCATTTTCGGCGGGACTGTCGCGCTCGGAGTCGCGGCGCTGGCCGTCGACACGGGCCTGATGTTCAGCGCGAGGCAGGAACTGCAAAGCGCCGCGGACGCCGCGGCGCTGGCGGCGGCCTCGCAGCTGGGATCACGCGAGGATGCGCTGACCCGCGCCCGCGCCGAAGCCGAGCGATTCGCCAACGCGAACCGCGTCGCGGGTGAAGGCGCCGACATTCTCGACTCGGACGTCGAATTCGGACGCGCCGAGCTCGTGGGCGAGAAGTACGAGTTTGTTCCCGGAGCGACGCCGCACGACGCCGTGCGCGTGACGATTCGTCGCGACCAGACGGCCGAGGACGGTCCCGTCTCGCTGTTGTTCGCGAAGGTGTTCGACATGAACTCCGCGCGGCTGACGGCGAAGGCCACGGCGATGCTCGTTCCGCGAGACATCGCGCTGGTCATCGACCTGTCGGCGTCCATGAACGACGACAGTGAACTGCGCCATCACAAGCGATTCGCTTCCGAGCGAACGGGCTACATCGACGGCGTTCAGATCAACCTTGGTAAGATCTGGAATCACCTGCCCGAGTCGAAGGGCCGGGCGGGCGTCCGAAACGGCCAGAATCCGTCGTCGCCGGGCGCCTGCACGGCGTCCGACGATCAGCCGGGAACGGGTCCCGGTTCGCCGACGGCTGTCGCCGGCTACAACGGTTCCAGCGGCGTGAACACCGGCGGTGACGTCGGCCCGCGATTCGGCTGGATGACGGGCTATGGCGATGCGATCGCGCTCGGCTCCTACAACTGCGTCAATGACGGCGGTCTTTACTACATTCCGCGCTACAGCACGTGTACGGACGCCGATGTCATCGCCAACCTGACGGAATCGGGTTACACGTCCGCCGAACGCACCGCGCTGCTCAGCGGCAGCTACGACAGTGACCTCACGACCTATCGACGCCGCGTCGCTGTCATGCTCGGGCTGGCCGGATGGAAAAGCGGCAAGAGCGGCGGCAAGTACACGTCGGGTGGCGACGGCGACAACGTCGTCGAAAGCAGTGAGATCACGCAGTCTGTCAGCTACCCCTTCGACAGCGGAAGCTGGGACGACTTCGTGAACTATGCGGCGAGCGGCAGCACGCAGATGGAGGCGACGGAGCCGAACCTGCGCTATCGCTATGGTCTCAAGACGTTCGTGAACTACCTGCTCGAGAAGCGACCGGCGCACAACCAGACGCCGGAACTGGCCGACACGCCGGAAGAGCCGCTGAACTCCGTCAAGAACGCCGTTCAGGTGCTGGTCGACGATCTCGTGGCGAGTCAGACGCAGGACCAGATGTCGCTCGAGACCTTCGCCCAGTATGGCAACCATCGAATGAACCTCGTGACGGCGAGCGAGACGCAGACGCTTGCCGAGGCGTTTCAGTCGATTGCGGACAATCTGTACACGTTCCAGGCCGGCCACGATACGAGTATCACGAATATCGGCGGCGGTATGGACAAGGCGATCGAGGAGCTTTCGAGCGAGCGCGCCCGATCGGCCGCCCGAAAGTACATCATTCTGCTGACGGACGGAAAGCCGAACGTGAACCAGTACAACCAGAGCGTCGGGAACAACCATCCGAGCGCGCTGGGCTGGGCCGTCGATCGCGCCACGGCCGCCAAGGAGCAGAACATGACGGTCTTCGCCGTCGGTGTCGGCGGCGACGTGGACGAAGGCCTGCTGACGGAAATGGCCTCGGGCGCCGACAAGTACTTCTTCGCGGACAATCAGCCCGATCCGGACAACGGCGGTGAGCCGATGTACGTCCGGCAACTGAAGAAGATCTTCAGCGATATCGGCGCCAAGCGTCCGGTTCGCCTGATTCAGTAACCGAGAATCGCGGCGATTCAGCAACGTAATCACGTGAAGGCCCCGTGCGTCGCACGGGGCCTTTCTTATTGCGCCGCGAAGGGACTGTGGTATCCAGATTTGTGCATGAAGCGCCGATAGATTCCGGATTTCCCCGGACGCCGCCGGGCGTCCGATTCGACATTCGCGGGGGCGGTAAGGGTCATGGACTCGATGGGCTATCGGGCCGGCGCCTGGAAATCGGCGCCAACCCGGAGGATCCCTCGAAATGAATCGTACCTTTTCCATTAACGGGATAGTTCGCCCGCGGAAGCGCGAGGCGTCATGGACAGGTCGGTCTACGCCGAAGAGGCTCGTGGCCAAGGGATACAGTTCGGAGGGGATGTAAAATGAATCGCTCGGGCGCAAGACGCGAGCGGCGATATCGCCGCGGATCGGTCATCGTTCAATCGGTCATCTTCGGCGGTACCGTCGCGGTCGGCGTGGCCGCGCTGGCCGTGGATACCGGCCTGATGTTCAGCGCGAAACAGGAACTGCAGAGCGCCGCGGACGCGGCCGCGCTTGCGGCGGCCTCTCAGCTGGGTCAGACGGGCGACGCCTTCGCCCTCGCCAGGGCGGAGGCCCAGAAGTACGCCAACCTGAACAAGGTCATGGGCGAAGGCTCCGACGTCGTCGATGCGGACCTCGTTTTCGGCCACGCGACGCTGAACGGCGCCAAGTATGACTTCGAGGCGAATGTCGAGCCCTACGACGCCGTGCGAGTGACAGTGCGTCGCGATCAGACGGTCGCCGACGGTCCCGTGTCACTGCTGTTCGCCAAGACGTTCGGCAAGAACACGGCGGACATCAGCGCCAGCGCCGTCGCCATGCTCGTACCGCGAGACATCTCGCTGGTCATCGACCTGTCGGGGTCGATGAACGATGACAGCGAACTTCGCCATTACAAGCGATTCGCCTCGGAAAAGAGTGGCTACATCGACGGCGTCCAGATCAACCTGAAGGAGATCTGGAAGGCGCTGCCGATCGCGAAGGGCAACGCCGGCGTCGGCAACGGCATCGATCCGCCGCCGCCGGGACAGCCCAACAGTGAGAATGACCAGCCGGGCACGGGACCGGGCTCGCCGGCCAACGCCGGTGGAAACCCCGATCCCGGCGCCGCCGGCGCGGGGGGTGGCGGCGATGGTGAGTCCGGGCCTCGCTGGGGCTGGATGACGGCCTGGGGCGACGATGTCGTTCTCGGGACCTATGACGCCAGCGACGACTGGGGCCTCTACTACATCCGCAAGAGCTCGACGACGAGCGATTCGGACGTGATCGAGAATCTCACGGAAGCCGGTTATACGTCGGCGGAGCGCTCGGCGCTGCTCAGCAGTCAGTACGACGGCAACACGACGTACTATCGAAACCGTGTGAAGGTCCTCCTCGGCCTGGCCGGCTGGCGCAGCAAGAAGTCGGGGAGCAAGTACAACGGCGGTCCCGGCGACGGCGACAATCGCGTTGACTCCAACGAACTGTGGCAGGAAGTGGACTGGCCGTTTGATGACGGAAGCTGGGATGAGTACATCAACTACGTCATCAGTGGAAGTACGCAGATGGAGAACACGGACTCCGAGCTGCGCTATCGCTTCGGCATCAAGACCGTGACGAATTACCTGCTGGAGAGTCTGGCGAACAAGAATGACTGCCCCGAGCTGCAGAACGCTCCGGAGGAGCCGCTCCGATCCGCCAAGAACGCCGTGCAGGTGATGATTGACGAGATTGTCGCGCTCGATACGCAGGACCACGTTTCGCTGGAGACGTTCGGTCAGTACGGTCTGCATCGGGTCGACCTGACGGAACCGCACGGCAATGAATCGCTCGCCGAGCTGCTCCAGGAGATCCCGGCGACGCTGAACGGCTTCCAGGCCGGCCACGACACGAGCATCACGAACATCGGCGGCGGCATGGACAAGGCGATCGATGAACTGACGAGCAATCGCGCAAGAACGGCGGCGTCGAAGGTGATCATCCTTCTTACGGACGGTAAGCCGAACGTCAACTCGAACAATCAGAGCGTCGGCAACAATCACCCGTCCGCGCTGGGATGGGCCCAGGATCGGGCCGACGCCGCCAAGGAATTGAACATGACCGTGTTTACGGTCGGTGTCGGCGGCGATGTTGACGAAGATCTGCTGACGGACATGGCGTCGTCGGCGGACAACTATTACTACGCAGATAATGCGCCTGATCCCGATAATGGCGGTCAGCCGTACTATGTGAGTCAGCTTCAGCAGATATTCCAGACGCTCGGCGGCAAGCGTCCGGTCAGGCTGATTCAGTAAAATCGGACCAGGAAGATTTGAACGGGGGCCGTAGCGAACTGAAGCGGTTTGCTGCGGCCCCCGATATTATTTGGGCGAGTCGGTGCTCGCCCTTGCTGGCATGGAGGCACGCTCCTCGCGGGAAGGGGCCGCATTCAGACAAATGGCGCAGACGGTACGCACAATCGTGTTCACGGCCAACGAGGCCCAGGCCCCGGAGCTGCGCCGTACCCTCACGTCGCTTCCGCAGGTCCGGATCGTCGCCGAACTCGATGAACCCAGCCTGCTTTCACACGCCGTCGCTCAGTTTCCCTGCGACCTGTTGATCGCGGATCTGGATCCGAGCGCTCCCGTCGTCATTGAATGTGTTCGCCAGCTTCGCGAGATGGCGCCGAATCTTGCCGTGTTCGCGCTCAGCAAGGAGACGGCCGGCGATCTCGTCCTGAAGGCGATGAAGGCCGGCATTCGAGAGTACTTCGTCAAGCCGCTGAATCTCGAGGAACTCGAGCAGGCGATCGCGAAAATCACGACGGCCAGCGACGGCGCGAAGGAACCCGGCAAGCTGATCTCCATGATGGGATCCGCGGGTGGCGTCGGCTCAACGACGATCGCCACGAACCTCGCCGTCGAACTCGCGGACCTGGCGGGCGAGGACAAGCGGGTCGTCGTCGTCGATCTCGATTTCCGCTTCGGACACGTCGCGACGCTTCTCGACGTGCAGGGGCAGTACACGGTCGCGGATCTCTGCTCCACACAGGAAGAACTCGATCTTGACATCGTTCAGAAGGCGCTGATCCGGCATGAGACGGGCGTTTATGTCCTTCGTCGGCCGCACTCATTCGCCCAGGCCGAGCTGATCACAGCCGCCCACTGCGCCAACGTGCTGACGACGCTGCAGGACATGTGCGAGTACGTCGTCGTGGACGGACCGACGCGGCACGATCCCGGCGGTCGAAGCGTGCTCGACGCGGCGGACTTCAACTTCATGGTGCTCCAGCTGCTCGTCACGAGCGTTCGAAACACGGATCGCATGATTCAGGAACTCGCGACGCAGGGCTTTAACACGTCCCGTATCGAGTTTCTCTGCAATCGACTCGGACGTGAAAGCGGTCATCTGGAGATCGAGCAGGTTGAATCGATTCTCGATCGCAAGATGTACGCCGCCATCTCGGACGACTGGAAGAATGTCAGCGCGAGCGTCAATATCGGGCAGCCGCTGAAGGCCTACAACGAGAAGGCGCGCGTGCGACAGGAGATCCGGGAACTCGCGCTGCGGATTCACGATCCGCGTGCGGCCGAGCAGATGGCGTCGCAGCGGGGCGGCCTGATGAGCCGGCTCTTCGGCGGCAAGGGCGGCGCCGACAGTTCCAAAGAGCCCGTCGCGCAGTAATTCGATTCTCATGGTTATCGCAGGCGCCGGGCCGTCCGGGCAACGCCTGATAAGCGTTCCCCTTCGGCGAGTTCATGGACCGGCGGCCATAATCGCCGACGCGATCCCCCTTTTACAGCCAAACCACAGGCGGTTTCCGGCCGATGTTGCGCGATAGCGGGCCCGCGCGCCGAATTGCGGCGGCGGCCTGTAATGCGCGACGTCCCGAGCGACGCGTATCGTATTTTTGTCTCGGCAGGCGGTCCATGGTGGCGGAGGGGCCGGTACGTGACGGATGTTCCATCCGTGCTGCGTTCAGCTCTCACGCCCGCGACATCATCGGAGATGAAACTGAATGTTCGGGCGATCAAAGATCCCGACGCTGAAGGTTCCGAAGCAGCCCGCTCCGGATGCGCAACCTCCTGCGGCGGAAACGACCAGCGGTGAAAGCGCGGGGGCGCCGAAACTCCCGGCCGGGGCGAAGGCCGCGGCCGGCGCGAACAACAAGAAGAAGGATCGTTCGGACGAGTTCTACGATCTGAAATCACGCGTTCATAAGAAGCTTGTCGAGACCCTCGATCTCGCGGAGATCGGCAAGCGGAACAGCGAGGATATCAAGGAAGAGGTTCGTCAGGTCATCGCCAAGCTGTGCGATGACGAGGACGTCCTGCTGAATTACAACGAAAAGCAGCAGATCGTCACGGAGATTCTCAACGAGACGTTCGGCCTCGGACCGCTCGAGGCGATTCTCACGGATCCCCACGTCAGCGATATTCTCATCAACGGTCCCAAGCAGGTCTACGTCGAACGAAAGGGACGGCTCGAAAAGTCGACCTGTCTCTTCAAGGACGACGCGCACCTGATGCACGTGATTGACAAGATCGTCTCCAGTGTCGGGCGACGCTGCGACGAAGTGTCGCCGATGGTCGACGCCCGCCTGAAAGACGGCTCCCGTGTCAACGCCATCATTCCGCCGCTGGCGATTGACGGCCCGTCGATGTCGATTCGACGATTCGGTACGGACCCGATCACGTGGGACGACTACGTTCGATACAACTCCGTCACGAAGGAAATGTGCGACTTTCTGAGGGCCTGCGTCCTCAGCCACATGAACGTCATCGTGGTCGGCGGTACGGGCTCGGGTAAGACGACGCTGCTGAACAACCTCTCGTCGTTCATCCCCGATTCCGAGCGTATCGTGACGATCGAGGACTCGGCGGAACTGCAGCTTCGACAGCCGCATATCGTCCGCCTGGAAACGCGTCCACCGAACATTGAGGGCAAGGGACAGGTCACGATTCGCGATCTGCTGATCAACTCGCTGCGTATGCGACCCGACCGGATCGTCGTCGGTGAGTGTCGCGGCGCCGAAACCCTCGACATGCTTCAGGCCATGAACACAGGTCACGACGGGTCGCTGACGACGATCCACGCGAACAGCGTGCGCGACGCCGTGCAGCGCGTGGAAACGATGGTCATGATGGCCGGATTCGATCTCCCGATCCGCGCCATTCGCAACCAGTTCGCCAGCGCCGTGCACCTGCTGATCAACGCCAATCGACTCACGGGCGGACCGCGAAAAGTCATGTCCATCGCGGAAGTGCAGGGCATGGAGGGCGAGGCGGTCACGATTCAGGAAATCTTCAAGTTCGAACAGCTCGGCATCGACTCGACGGGCAAGGCCTACGGCCAGTTCATCGCGACGGGATTGCGGCCGGGCTTCCTCGATCGGCTCAAGTACTCAGGCGTCGAAATGGACCCGGCCATGTTTGAACGACGCGTGCTGTCGAGAGATCCGGTCGGCGCATAGAACGTAACAAGGGCGGCAATTGTCATGACGATGGATCTACTGGCGCAAAGCGGCACGATGACGCAGGTGGGGGTGGTTGCGCTGCCCCTGATCGGCTCTGTCCTGCTGACTTACGCGATATTCAGCCTCGTGAAGGACCTGCGCAAAGTCGAGACCCGAAAGGTCTCCGATCGTCTTCGCGAAAACGAAGGCGGCATGACGGACAGGAGCGTCGAGAAGGCGACACGCGCGTCGATCCTCCGACAGAAACGGGAGGCCGAGAGCGCGATCTCCGCCGCCATGGCGAAGATGAGCATCATCTCCGCCCTGCAGCGGATGCTCGATCAGGCGAACCTGCCCTGGTCGGCCTCGAGGACGCTCATCAACCTGATCGGCATGTCGGCCGTCGCGTTCATCGTGACGAACTTCATGAAGCTCGACCTGTGGGTCAGCATCTCGCTCGGCATCGGCCTGCTCGTCGTTCCGCTGATCGTCATCTTCATCAAGCGGAAGATGCGGCTCAACAAGTTCCTCAATCAGCTTCCGGACGTCTTCGAGCTGATGAGCCAGGCGCTCCGCGCCGGCCATTCACTGCCGAATGCGATTCTGCTGATCAGCCAGCAGTTGCCGGATCCCGTGCGATCGGAGTTCGCCCGCGTGTTCCACGAGCAGAACCTGGGTATCAAGGTCGAGGACGCCCTGAGGGGCATGGCCAAGCGCATCGGCATGATGGACGTCAGCTTCTTCGTCACGGCCGTCTGCATTCAGCGGCAGACGGGTGGTGACCTTGCGGAAGTCCTTGACAACATCTCCGGCGTCATCCGCGAGCGAATCAAGCTCTTCGGCATGGTCAAGGCCCTGACGGCTGAAGGTCGACTATCCGGCTGGGTGCTTCTCGCACTGCCGATTGTCGTTTTTGTGCTCGAAATGGTCGTCAATCCGCAGTACGCCGAGAAGCTGACGGATACGGAAATGGGCCGTTACATGCTGATCGCGGGCGCCGTCATGCAGGTGCTGGGCCTCGCGATGATTCAGAAGATCGTGAACATCAAAGTCTGACGACAGTGCGATGGTAACGGAACAGGCCGGCCTGGGCCGGATTGCGATAAGCGTCAGTAAGGAGTTGGGGCCATGGAAGATGTCATAATGCTTGGAGTGATGGTCGTCGTCGCCGTGACGATGATTCTGTACTCCATTCTGGGTGGCAAGAAGGACGCCGCCGATATCGTTCGACGTCGGTCCGCGGGCCTGTCGAAGGAATCCGACCCGAAGTCCATCCAGGAAAAGGCCCGGAAGCGCGCGAGCCAGTCGGTCTTCGAGAAGGCGGCGCCATTGCTGTCGCGCCCCGTCATGCCGAAGAACGCCGAAGAGCAGTCGACCCTTCGGGCGAAACTGTCACAGGCCGGATTCCGCAAGGACTCGACACCGACATTGTTCCTTGCGAGCAAGACGGTCTTCGCCGTGATCGGCGGCGCCCTGGCCGCGATGTACGGACTGAATACCGAAGTCGAAATGGCGATGCTCGCCGGGTACATCGCCTTCGGTCTCGGCGCCGGCTTCATGGCGCCGAACCTGTGGCTGAACATGTCGATCGGCAAGCGCGCCGAGTCCATCCGCAACGGTCTGCCCGATTCGCTCGACCTCATGGTCGTTGGTGTCGAGGCCGGGCTGGGTCTCGACGCGGCGCTTCTGCGCGTATCCGATGAGATGGCGAGCGTCTATCCGGCGCTGGCCGAGGAATTCCAGATCGCAACAGTCGAGACGCAGATGGGTGTCACGCGCGGCGAAGCCCTGTCGAAGATGGCCGAACGCACGGCCGTGGAAGAGATGCGGGCGCTGGTCGCCACGATCACGCAGGCCGAGAAACTGGGAACGAGTGTCGCCAAGGCGCTGCGAATCCAGGCGGAATCACTCCGTGTCAAGCGTCGCCAGAAGGCGGAAGAACGCGCCCAGAAAACAGCCGTGAAACTGCTGATTCCACTGGTGCTGTTCATCTTTCCGACGATTTTCATCGTGCTCGCCGGCCCGGCCGCGCTGCACCTGATGGATACATTTAACTCCGGCGCGATTTCGAAGTAATCGCTCGACGCCGAGAACGCATTTACAAATGTAAGGTCGTGTAAAACGCGGCGCCGAATCGAGGCGCCCGTGACCACTACTCCATTGCACGCTTGAAGTTGCGGCGGCGGCGGCCACGGATTCCGGGGCGGCGCTGTTTTTCGTTGACGCCGATACGTCGCGATTTGTAGCATCACAGGTTCATGTCCTCGCGCAGGAGTTCCCAAGACATGATGAGAAGACGCAGAATGGTTGTGGCCATGCTGGCCGTGCTTGTGTTCGGCACGGGCATGATGAGCGAGCAATGCCAGCAGAATCCCGTGTTCGACGGCCTCGCCGGCCTCTACACGTTGGAGCGCGGCGCGACGAGCGTCCGCGTGACGTTCAGCGTGAACAACGGCGGCGAAGTCGAGACGAACTCGGCCTCCAGCGAATTGCAGCCGCTGGATCCGAACGATTTCCCCGAGCAGCTCGCCGACCTGATTGCCCAGTGGAACGCCGGCCTTGACGACATCAACGCCGCCCTGGACGAGGCGCTGCCGGATGTCGTCGGCGTGGAGTTTCCGCAGTTCGGCGTCATGCGGATTTTCGATCCGACTGACACGAGCATGGCGGGACAGGGACTGATTAACAATCAGACGCTCGCCTACGGTTTTGTCGGTGACCTCTCCGGCGCCGGGGCGGGCGACGACCAGGGGGGCGGCGGCGTCCTGCAGGCGTCATCCATCGTGGGTTCCTTTGACGCGATGAGCCTGACGACAGAGGGCGAAATCGCGCGCACCATTCTCGTTACGCTTCAGAACACGAGTCAGGGCAGCGGCGTGACGTTTACGGCGCAGGTCGCCGTCGCCTATTCGGGTCAGCGGACAGGCGATCTGCCCGAGGACACGGGCCTCAACGGAAACGCCAACGCCAATGGAAACGGAAACGACAACGATAACACGAACGGCAATTCGAACTCGAATTCGAATGCAAACGACAACGGCGCCTAGTCGCCGGCGTTGCTGATGCGCTTCAGTTGGCGGCCGCGCTCAGCCAGAGCGTGGCCGCTTTTCTGCGCCGTCAGAAGAACTTTGCGACGATGCCATACAGGAGAAAGACGACGGGCGACGAACAGAAGATGAGCCAGGCCACGGACGCGCCGAGGGCTTCGCGCTGGCGCCTCGGCGTGAGAGCGTTTTCATGCCAGCGAATGACCTGAATCAGCAGGGCGAGTGTGCAGCCGCCGGCGATGGGCAGTGGCGTGTAGAGCAGCAGACCGAGTCCCCTGGACATGTTGCAGCCGGCCCGCTCCAACCAGATGCCGATCGTGAACATGACCAGTGACGGAAACATGAAGTAGGCCAGCCGCTGCCGCCAGAACATGACCCGGCGGAGCAGGCGATTGACGTTCATCGAAGCCCGGACCATCGCCTCGATCGACCCGAACGTCGCGCCGCACTCGGGGCACTTCGCCTCGGACTGCCCCCGCAGATCGTAGTCGCACCTCGGACACAGGACTTCACCGTCAAGTTCGCGTGTCTCTGGCGTCATGTCGGATCGGAGACTCGTCGGCGCGGAAGTGGGCGGAGTGACGCTTGTCGTGTGATCATGGGTTCTCTCGAAGACCGCGACGCCGAAGGCCGGCGTGACGCGTCAGATGAATGGGAGCAGCAGCACGACGACAAGCGTAACAATGAAAGGCGCCGACAAAAACAGCAGCCATGGAATCGAGCTGTTGAGCATCACGCGCTGGCGCCGTGGTATCAACCTGTGAAATCGCCAGCGGATCACCTGCGCCAGCAAAATGAAGGCCAGGAGTCCCGACAACGGCCACAGCAACAGGACCCACCACAGACGTCGGAAGACGTAGGCCGCCGACAGGTACGACTCGAGGAAAATCATGAGAATGACCGCGCAGATGGCGCAGAGCGTGAAGATCGCGAGTCGCTGTCTCCATTTCATGACAACGAGATAGAGCCGATTGACGCTCAGGGCCGCGCGGGCCATCGCCTCCAGCGATTCGAACTGCGATTCGCACTCGGGACAGCGCGCCGTCGCCTGGCCGCGCAGATCGTAGTCGCAGGTCGGGCAGGGCAGCGACGGGACCTCGGCGACGGGTAATTCGTTCATGTTCTCATTCCGGCCTTTGTGCGACGAGCGACGCGACGATACGACGCGGCGCCGCCTGTCCTTCATGATAGTGGACGATTCGCCAGCCCTCAAAGAAACAGGGCAGTTCGCCCGGCAGCAGCAGATGGGCGTCTTTCCGGGGTTTGCCGAATTGCACACGCTGCTCGATTGTGAATGTCTCATAGACGACGAAGCCGCCGGGTCGGATCGCGACCGCCATGGCCGGCAGGAGCGGTCGATGCAGGAAATTGAAGCATGCGATTGCGTCGAAACTGTCTGTGGCGAGGGCTGGCGACGCCTCGACGTCAATCTGGCGCGTCGTCACGCCGACACCGCAGCTTTCGCCCAGTTCTCTGCAGCGCGTCAACGCTTCCGCGTATCGATCCCAGGCGTGGACGTTCAGCCCGGAGATCGCCATCGTCACGGCGTCCCGCCCTGAGCCACATGCGAGGTCCAGTGCTCGACGAGCGCCCAGCGATCCCCACGCGGTCCGCATCGCGGGCAGGGCGATGTCCGTCAACAGCGCGTGCGGTCGCCAGAGCCGCTTGTCACTGGGGCCCGTCGCCGTGCAGTGGGTCGCGATCCAATCCGGACCGCTCCTCGTGTCGATCCGCGATCGGCCGCGCGCCCGCAGGCGAGACGCCGCCCATCGCGCCCGAACCCGGCACGCGTCGTAAATCAGGAGTTCCGTATCCGGCGACGGCAATTCGTGGGTCCGCCGTGTCACGTCCTCCAGCGGGATACTGACGGCGTCGGGATGATGGCCCGCGAGGAAATCCGCGGCGGGGCGAACGTCCAGTAGCGCGATTTCCGGTGGTTCATTCGGAGGGCTGGTGGGGTAGACTGGTTCCAACCGTTGCGTCCTCAACGTGTTATGACGCCGTGAACCGATAACGCCTTCGAGGTGGATTTCCGGCGTCATCGGGCGTTTAATTGAGCATCTGCGCCGCGTGGCGTTCGATCTGACGCTCGCACTGTCAAACGACGCCGAGGAAGCATGTCTGTCGCCGTTCTCCACATATCCGGTCCGCCCGACGCGGGAAAGACAGCGACCGCCATCGGCTTCGCCGAATTCCGCGGCGATCGTCCTGCGTATTATCTCCGGCTCGACACGCAGCGCGAAGGGGCGCCGGCGCTCCGTCTGAGTCGGCCGCTTCCGGTTGTCGCCGAGCCTCGACGGCTCGTCGCCGCGCCGGGCGTCGTCTTTGAGACGCTCGCCGCCGCCATCGGCGAGATCGCGCAGCGTGACGCCGACGCCACAGTCATCGTCGAAACCGACAACGAACCCTGTTTCCGGCACGCCTATCCCTGGCACGCCCGCGTCTTCTGCGTTCCGCCCATCAACGATCCTCGCGTCGTCTTCCGAACCCGGGAGCAGATCGCCAAAGCCGTCAAAGAGCTGATGGAGGATACCCACAGTTTTGCCGCCGAGGTCTTCGGTCTCGAGCACGGCCCCGGTGATTCATCCATCATGTTGCCCGCGATGGAAACCCGGCAGATCGTCGAGGCGGATCGGCCGATCGTCGAAACGGACACGACGGAGCTCCTCGAGCAGTTCCTGGCCTCGGAAGTCGGCGTGGATATCACATTTCGCATGCGGGTGCACACAGAGTTTTACGCTATCATGGACAGCGATGTCCTCGTGATGAGCGAGGCGCGAGGCGCCTGGACGGGCGCCGCCGCCGAGACCGGCGGTATGCTTCGACAATTGCTGGAAATGACGCGCGCCCGGCTGGGGCGCAGCGTGTTTCCGGTTCAGTGCAATCCAAACGACACGACCAGCGCGTCGTTTCGGACCTGTGTGGAAATGATCGACAAAGCCGTCGAATCCGGACGGCAAGAATCGCTATGAAAGAAAACGAACTCATTGATCTCGCCGTCAATCAACCCCTGACCGCAGAACAGTTCAAGCCCGTCGATCTGCACATCGATCGAAAGTCGGGGCTGACGATCGACTGGAAGGACGGCAGGCAAAGTCACTTCGATCTGACCTTCCTTCGCAGAATGTGCCCCTGCGCCCAGTGTCGCGTCGAACGGGACAAGCCGAAGGACGTGGCGAAGCCCGCCGCGACAGGGACGTCACTGACTGTGCTGCCGGCGAATATCGACAAGGCGACGACATTCGAGGACGCCAAAGTCGTGGGCAATTACGCCATCAGCATCGTCTGGGGCGATGGCCATCGCACGGGAATCTACGATTTCCGCTACCTGCGTCTGATCTGCCCGAAACACGGCGACAGCACCCTCGCCAATGGATAGCGTGGGGACAGGTGGCATGCCGACGCCCAGCGTCGGCATGCAGAAGTCGCGCAGGGCCCCGACATTCGGACGCCGCCGCGCGACATCCCCCATATAATCCCCGCCTATGGATGAATCCCGACTTCGAAAGCTGATGGACGATGTCGCGGGGGGCCGCGTCAGTACCGACGACGCCATGGCGGCGCTGCGCACATTGCCGTTTGAATCCCTTCCCTTTGCGACACTCGATCATCATCGCGCCCTTCGCTGCAACTTTCCGGAAGTGATCTACGCCGAGGGCAAGTCGCCAGACCAGGTGGCGGACATCTTCCAGCGCATGGCGGAACGAAGTGATCGTATCCTTGCGACCCGCGCGACGTCCGCCCACGCCGACGCCGTCCGCGCCCGCGTTCCCGCGGCCCAGTACCATGAGACCGGCCGATGCGTCGCGCTGAAGACACCTGATTCTCCGCGATCGAAAGGCGTCATCGCGATTGTCGCCGCCGGGACGTCCGATCTGCCCGTGCTGGAGGAGGCGCGCATCGTCTGCGACATGATGGATCAGACGACGGACGTGATCGTCGATGTCGGTGTCGCCGGCGTGCATCGGCTGCTCGCCCAGACGGATCGCCTGCACGCGGCCCGCGTCGTAATCGTCGTCGCCGGAATGGACGGCGCCCTGCCCAGCGTTGTTGGGGGGCTCGTCAGCGCGCCAGTCGTCGCCGTGCCAACCAGCGTGGGCTATGGCGCCAGCTTCAACGGCGTGGGGCCATTGCTCACGATGCTGAACGCCTGCGCGCCGGGTGTGAGTGTCGTGAATATCGATAACGGCTTTGGCGCCGGCTATGTGGCGTCGATGATCAATCGCATTGGCGAACAGAGCGAGTCGTAGGTCGGATCATCGACCCGACACGATCGCGGACCATCGTAGGGAGGCGACGGACCTTTGGCGAAGAAAAAGACAACACGCGCGATGTCCGCGGCGTCCTGCGCGTCGCCGCGCGTGATCTCAAAGCTCCCGAAATTGCCGTCGCGCGAGACGGACGCCCACAAGGGCGACTTCGGTCGCGTTCTCGTCATCGGCGGTTCGCGCGGGATGATCGGCGCCCCGGCCCTGACGGCCAACGCCGCCCTGCGAGTCGGCGCCGGACTTGTCACGATCGCCTGTCCCGAATCGATCTATCAGAGCGTCGCCGTGCTGTGCCCGTGCGCCACGACGATTCCCCTGCCTGAAACACCGAAGGGCCAGCTCGATCCCGTCCGCGCCCTGAAGGTGATCGACGAGGCTCGGAGCTTTGGCGCCCCGGCGCGCCCGAGCGTCGTTGCCGCCGGACCGGGCCTGGGCCGAGGGAACGTGCGATTCGATCAATCCTGGCGATCACTGATTCACGCGTTCGCCGTCGAGCGCCAGGTTCCCGTCGTGTTGGACGCCGATGGTCTCAACGCGATGCCGACAATTCTTCCGACGGATGGCGAGAAGGTTGCGTGGGATTGGTCGAATCTCACGCTGACACCGCACCCGGGAGAGTTTGCGCGACTGTGCGGTACGACGGCGGGCGATGTGCAGTCGCGCCGACGGGAGTTGCTGATCGCGGCGGCGCGAGCCGTGAATGCGCGCGACGATGACGCGCCCGATATGCGATGCGTGATCCTGCTGAAGGGCGCCGGCACGCTTGTGTGTGACGGCGACCGGATCACGGAGAATAAGACCGGCAATCCCGGGATGGCGACGGGGGGGAGTGGTGATGTCCTGACAGGCGTCATCGCGGGCCTGATTGCCCAGGGCCTGGCGCCCTTCGACGCGGCAATACTCGGCGCCCACATTCATGGAAAGGCGGGCGATCTCGCCGGGGCGGAACTTACACAACAGGGGATGATCGCAACGGATATCCTGGCAGCGCTGCCGCGGGCGATCTGGGAAACGACCTGAGTCATGTAGGTCGGTGTATCGAACCGACACCGGTATTTGGTCGATGCCCCGTCCTGGGCCACGACGCTATTTCTTATTTCGCTTCACCATCTCATTGATCCAGATCGGAGCGAACGGCGACACGCAGCCCTTGGAGACGGGGTAATCGCGATAGATCCCCAGTGACTCACCGATCGAAATCGCGCGCCTGCGTTGCTTTGCATGATGGATACCGATCTCGGCGAGACAGGTGTTCATCGTCCACTGCGTTTCCGGCGGGGCGTCCGGCATCTCAGATTCGATTCGATCCAGCAGGGCCGCCAGGTCGAGACCCTTCGGCGCCTTCGCGGCGCGTCCCGCAGTCAGGGCCCAGCCCGCCCGCGCGGCCCACTTGTCGTCGTCCGCCATCCACATTTCGCGAAGCGACTCCTTCTCGGGATGATCCTTGATGACGTAGGACATGAGCCAGTCGGCCACGTAGGCGAACGTGAGCGAGCGGACCATCGCGTCGATGTCGTCCGCGGACAGCTCCCTGACGTCCATGATGAGAATCGCGACCTGTCGCGCTTCGATGTTGCCCGTCTCCCAGAGTTTCAGGGCCAGCGCGTGGTTGGTCTTGAGCTTCTTCGCCAGCGCCCGGATATCGCCCATCTTGACGCCGAACTGATTATCGCCGGCGCCGGCCTTGATGTTGTGCTTGCGCCGAGCGTCGTCGCCGAGGGACTTGAGCTGTTGGAGAATCTCTTTTGTGGTCATGGGCGGGAATTCTAGCGTCGGACGCGTGGATTGGGAGAGGACGGCCCGCGCGTGGCGCCAGCGTATGCGGGGAGGGCGCCGGAAGGGATTCCGGCGCCAGCGGTCGCGATTGTGGGCGCCGGAGAGGAATCCGGCGCCAGCGGTGAGATTTCCGCAATTCGACGAATCCAGTGTGTATCCCGCTCGGGAATGTCGCACGGACTTCCTCGGGATGCGGCGCCAGCGGGGCGGCGCGATCCCGGGCTGAGGACGCGAAGACGAGGATTCACACACATGGACCGGCAACAGAATGCAATCAATCGGATCATCGCGTCAGCGATGGTGGTCATGGCGGCGGCGGCAGCGAACGCTCAGACGATCTCGAATTACTCGCAGGGAACGACGCACGCGACGCTCCAGGATGCGCTCGATCAGGCGACGAACGGCAATCTCATCCAGATCGGTCCCGGCGTCCTTTACGAGGACAACCTGAGGATTCCGGTCGGCGTCAACGTGACGATCCGTGGCGGCGGACAGGGCGCGACGTTCATCGACGGGACCGGCGGGTCGTCGGCGAAGGGCGTCTTCGAACTCATCGATTCTCAGCAGGGATTCGAGACGATTATCCAGGACCTGACCATCCGGAACGATGTGCGCGGCGCGTCGTCGGGAGGGACCGGCGGGGCCGTATTCATGAGCGGCGACGTTCGCCTGACGCTTCGCCGCGTCACGCTGACGGGCAATCGGGGGATCGTGGGCTTCGACGGGGCGCGGGCGGTTCACGTGCGGAATGGCGCCAAGATTCGACTGCGCGAATGCCGCGTGCTGGATAACGATGGCGTGAACGGGGCGGCAATCCTCATTTCCGGCGCCAGCTCGGAGGCGAGCCTGACGGGCGCCTTGATACAGCACGGGAGCGACGCGATCTCCGTCGAAAACCAGGGGACGCTCTACATGCTTGGCTGCACAATCGTCGGCGCCGTCGCCATTGATGCGACGGGATACCTCGGCGGCACAAACAGCATTCTTTCGGAGGGGTTCGCCGTCGTCCCCGGTGGTCAGGTGGGCCTGTTGCGCTGCGTCTATCTCGGCGCAACGGGCGGCAATGTCGATGGCGACGCAATCTTCGTTGACGCCGACGCGCGGGACTATCGACTGGCGGCGGGTTCCCCCGGCATCGACGCGGCAAGCCTGATCAGCCACGCGGACAATGTCGGGACCTTCGTCGATCTCGCCGGTCGCGATCGGATCGTCGACGATGCGCGGACCGCTGATACGGGCCTGGGCGAACTGCGGTTCCTGGACATCGGCGCCTACGAGTACCAGGGCGACGAGGCGACTTCGACATGCCCGGGTGACATGAACGGCGATGGCGTCGTCAATGGTCTCGATACGCAGTTGTTCGTGATCGAGCTTCTGGCGGGAAGTGTGTGTCCGTGACGTCGGCGGTATGTTGCATGCGCAGGTCCCGGCCATGGTGACGAGTTCGACGCCGGAATGGAGTCCGGCGCCGGCAAACGCAAAGACGGGATGGAAGCGCACAAGCGTCGCAATGGCTGGCAACCGACCTATGCGGAAGTCGCTGACGCCCCGGGGACCTTCTGGAGCAGATTCCAGACCCATCGAAGGGTAGGGCTGGAGGCAAAGAAGAAGTGAGATCAAGGCCCCGGCCAGGGGCCAAAGTCTGTAGCCACGGGTGGAGCGAAGATCGCGAAGCGATCGCAGATTAGAGTGTTATCAAAACACGCCGCCCCCGAAGCGGGGCGGCAGTGCGCTTGTGTGTTACGAACTAACGCCCCCATCCGGGGGCTAATTGCGTATCAACACCGCCGATTACCCCGCGTTGCGCTTTGACCGCGGTCGCGGTCTGCGCTTCACACGGGGCTACGAACGATCGCCCCCAGCCGGGGGCTGATTGCGATGCAGGAACGTCTCCTTCCGAGGCGTGAATGCGGACCTTGCCTCGTCACATCCGTCGCTCATGGAACACATACCGCTCGTTGAATGGTATCTCGTGCGCCTTGAGGAATGCGATAAATTCCTCCCGAAACGAACGTGTGCGATGATGTTCCTTCTGATGATTGATTTACGCCCTGACATCGGCCTCGGCCGACTTGCTGACGCTGAAGACGCCGTACCCCTCCTGCCATGCGAACGCCGCCAGCTCGCGAAACTCGTCGTGGATCCACTTGGATGAACTCGCCTTGACGTTGCGCATCAGGTCGGCGATTGAGCGGTCCGTTCGCCATCGAATCAGCAGATGAATGTGATCGGGCATGCCGCCGGCGGCGCAGAGGACGCCTTTCTCATTGCGGATGATGCCGCCGATGTATTCGTGAAGCCGATTTTCAAACGCCAGGTCGATCAGCGGCGCCCGGTCCTTGGTGGCAAAGACGACGTGGATCAGAATCTGTGAATAGGTATGAGGCATCGTCGAACCTCCCGCGAGCATCGTGATTGCGTTGGCAAGGCTGTTCAACGGTCATTGCGTCATGGAGTGCCATATCCGACCAAGGCCCCGGCCAGGGGCGAATTCGACCTGAATTCGATGTGGATTCGCCTTGGCCCCGTTCAGGGGCCCAAAGTCTGTAGCCCCGGGTGGAGCGAAGATCGCAAGGCGATCGGAGCGCAACCCGGGGACATGAGGCGAAAGGTCAAAGCCCGCCCCCGAAGCGGGGCGGCAGTGCGCCGGCGCCTCGCACGCATGTCAAACGAACCGAATGTCAATCCGGCGCCAGCGGCGGCTCTCAGGACTCAGGACTCATCACTCAGGACTCACAACTCGCCACTCGAGACTATCCAATCGTTCCATCAACCGGCGAACTCGCCGTGGCGTAGCGCTTCTTCGGGATTCGGCCGGCGCGGAACGAGAGATACCCCGCATCCAGCGCGTGCGCCATGGCCCGCGCCATCGCGACCGGATCCTTCGCGTGGGCGATGCCCGTGTTCAGCAGGACACCGTCGGCGCCGAGTTCCATGGCGATTGCCACGTCGCTTGCCGTGCCGACGCCGGCGTCGACGATGACGGGGTAATCCGGATCGCCGTCCTTCAGCATTTCCAGGATGATCGAGATGCTGTTGCCGTTCAGGACGCCGAGGCCCGAGCCGATCGGGCTGCCGGCGGGCATGACGCTCGCGGCGCCGGCCTCCTTCAGTCGGCACGCCATCGCCGGATCGTCGCTCGAATAGACGAGCACGCGGAAGCCATCCTTCACGAGTTCCTTCGTCGCCTCCAGGGTTGCGACGGGATCGGGCAGCAGCGTCTTTGTGTCGTGCAGCACCTCGAGCTTGACCCAGGCGGCGCCGGGGTTGTTGAGCTGCTCGAGAATATCGCGGCCGAGTCGCGCGACGCGAATGGCGTCGTCCGCGTTGAAGCAGCCGGCCGTGTTCGGCAGGATCGTGTAGCGATCCGTGTCGATGTAGTCGAGCAGGTTGCGATTCTGCGCGTCGATGAGTCGTTCGCGCCGCACGGCGACTGTCACGACTTCGCAGCGGCTCGCCTCAAGGCACTCACGCATCTGTTCAAACGTCGCGTACTTGCCCGTGCCGACAAAGAGGCGGGAGCGGAAGGTCAGTTCGCCGATCTTGATGGGTTGCGGATCCATGGTTGTCTCGTTCTCTGCTTCAGTTTGCTCGTGAGCCGGTTAACGCCCTTTCAGGGCTTGGGTTTGCATGGCGGCTGATTCCCGGGGTTGCGCTCGACCGCTCAGGCGATCTTCGCTGACACCAGGCTGGCTTGTGTGTCCCATTCAGGGACATGGATGTTGCACGCCGACGGACATCGTCGGCCTCGTGGCGTGCCGACGCCCAACGTCGGCATGTTTCGTCGCGAAGCCGCCGGCGGTATCAACCACCGCCCACAAGCGTGACGATTTCAATCTGATCGCCGTTTGCCAGGGGCGTCGCGTCATATTCTCTGAAACGCACCAATTGCTTGTTCACTTCGACGGCGAACGGCGGACGCGGTTTGCGCACGTCGACGAGCGCCGCCACTGTCGCGGGGGCCGCGATCGACACATTGTCGCCGTTCACAACGATCTCAATCGATTCCACGTTTCGGCGTCGCCTCCCGGCAGGTGGTCCACGTCCGCACGGGGGCGCCATCGCCCCCATTGGTGCGGCGGGGCATTATACGGCATCAGGATTCGCCTGGCTTCCGCATCACGATTCGCGTGTACAGCAGCCAGCAGACGTAGAGAAACCCGTATTCGATCAACATCGCCGCGAGCGCGTACCACGGATCGAGCAGCGAAAAGAGCAGGATGGCGAATGTCATCGAGTTGATGAACAGCGACGCGACAGCCTGAAGCCGCTGTCCCGATACGCCGGGTTCCTCGTCCGGTCGGGTCCGCAGCCGCCAGAGAACGCCCGCGGCCAGCGTGGCCGACAGGGCGATCGTATACGGCAGCAACGTGACGACGGGTTCGGCGCCCTCGCTGGGAAGCAGGATGACGACGATCGACGTGATGAAGGCCCCGAGGGCGATCCAGACGGAGAGTACGGCAAACATCCACGCCATCATCGTGCAGGCGGGCGACGCTGTCGACATGGCGGGCCCACGCCGTAGGATCGTCGTGTGAAGGCCGGGCGCCCGCCGATCGAACCGCCGTAACGAATTGCGCGTAGAGTCATGATCGTGATCGACAACGTGTCACAACCCGACAGGCGGCGAACTGAATGACGCATATCATCGCACGACTCCTGCTGGCCATGCTCGGGGCGCCGCTCGCCCTCGTCGTCCTGATCACGGGGCTCTGCATCGACGTGGCGACGGGAGGGCGGCCGGATTTCAACGGGATCCTGCTGTCGTGGGTGGCCACGAATCTCTTCATCGTTACGTACTGGATTCTGATCTGGCGTTCGAGTGTCCGATGGACCGTCCGGCGCGTTCGACAGACGCTGACCGCCGTCGGTCTCGGCGCCTTCGCGGCGTTTGTCGGTGTGTACAGTCTGAAGGAATTCGCGAATGTTCCGCTGGAACCGGCGACCATCTTCGGCGGCATCCTCTTTCCGATCGTCTTCGTCCTCCTCACGATCGTGAACTGGCGCGAGACGCCGGCGGAGCGGGCGGCGAGGATTCGGGATCGAGGCGCCGAGTTCGTCCTGTGTTCGACGTGTGGCTACAACCTGGCCGGGCTGCGTGAAGCGCGCTGTCCGGAATGCGGAACAGTGTTCACCCTGGATGAACTCTTCGCCGCGCAGCGAGCGCCAGCGCCTGAGGAACTGACGGAAGCGCATTGAGCGCGATTCGATCGATTCGTCACGCCGTGGCGACGGGCTCGCCCGTGGCGGCCGGCGTTGCGTCGACGCGCTTGCGGTTTTTCGTGAACGGAATCTTCAGGGCGTACACGCCGTCTTCCATCTCGCTTTCCACGGGGAAACCGCACTTGTGGAAGATCTTGAGCATGCCCTGATTGTCGATCAGGACGTCCGCCGTGAAGCCGGCGATGCGGTTCTCGCGGGCGGCGTCCACCAGTCGGTTCATCAGAAGCGTGCCGATGCCCTGGTTCTGGAAGTCGTCCCGCACGAGGAAGGCCGCGTCGGCGAAGTTGTCCCGCGGGTTGCGGCTGTAGTGGGCGATACCGACCATCTCCGCCGATTCGTCGCGGTCCGTCATAACGACGAGGACCATGTCGGCCTCGTAGTCCACGTGGAGCATCTCCTGCAGCTTCTCGTGCGGCATCGACTTGATCATGCGGAAGAAGCGATAGTGCACGGATTCGTCGGAGAGCTTGTAGAACATGTCACGCAGCAACGGCTCATCCGTCAGGCGCAGGGGCCGCAGGAACGCCGTGTTTCCGTTTCGCAGCGTGAAGACCTCTTCGTACTGCTCCGGATAGATCGGCATGCGGATCGGCAGCTCGATCTGGTCGCGATAGATCATCTTTCGAGACTTCGCTTCGGCGAGGAGCCAGGGGCGGAACTTCGGATCGGCGATCTGGATCAGCGCGAGGGCGCGCTCACGAATGTTCTTGCCGTGCAGATAGGCGACGCCGTGTTCCGTGACGACGTAGTGAACGTCGCCGCGGCTGGTGACAACGCCGGCGCCCTGCTTGAGGTAGGGGACGATGCGGCTGATCGAGCCCTTGTCCGCCGTGGCCGGCAGGGCGATGATCGGCTTGCCGCCCTTGCTGCGGGCGGCGCCGCGTGTGAAGTCCACCTGGCCGCCGATTCCGCTGTAGAACATCTTGCCAAGCGAATCCGCACAGACCTGTCCCGTCAGGTCGACTTCGATCGCCGCGTTGATCGAGATCATCTTCTCGTTCTGGGCGATGTTGAACGGATCGTTGACGTACTCCGTCGGTCGGAACTCGATCAGCGGATTGTTGTTGATGAAGTCGTAGAGCTTTCGCGATCCGAGCACGAAGCTCGAGATGATCTTGCCGCGATGAAACGTCTTGCGATTGTTCGTGATGACGCCTTTTTCGATGAGGGGGATGACGCCGTCGCTGAACATTTCCGTGTGAATGCCGAGATCGGAGAAGCCGTCCAGGTTGTGCAGCACGGCGTCGGGGATCGTGCCGATTCCGAGCTGAAGTGTCGCGCCATCCTCGATCAGGTGTGAGATGTGGCGCGCGATGCGCTTCGAGATGTCATCGGGTTCGCCCTGAATCGCCTCAAGCACGGGGCGATCGCTCGGCACGAGAATGTTGACGTCGCGCACGTGAATGAAGTTGTCACCCAGGACGCGCGGCATCTGTTCGTTGACTTCCGCGATGACAAATCGCGCCGTCTCGGCCGCGGGCTTCACGATGTCACATGAAACGCCGAAGCTGCAGTAACCATGCTCGTCCGGCGGGCTGACTTCGATCATGGCGACGTCGATGACGACGCGACCGGTTCGGAACTGATCCGCAATTTCGGACAGGAAGATCGGCGTGTAGTCGGCGCGACCTTCGCTGACGGCGTCGCGCACGTTGGGGCCGATGAAGTAGGCGTTGTGGCGGAAGCGATCGCCGAAGCGCGGTTCGGCGTATGTGGCGACACCCAGCGTCAGGATGTGAACGATTTCCGTGTCGCTGATGTCCTCGCGGGCGCTGAGTGCCTCGACGAGCGTCTGCGGTTCACCGGCGCCGGAGCCGATGAAGACGCGCTGGCCGTGTCGGACGTGGCGAACGGCCTGTTCGGGCGACATCACTTTGTCGTTGTATCGTTCCTTCCAGTTTACTACCTTGGCGTCGTTCATCTCAGTCATTTCCTTGGGATTCTCAGTCCCGCCGTCCGCGCCGCGAACGTGTCCCGACGGAGTTGGCGTCGGGATTTCCGGGCCCCCATATCCAGTTTTGGAGGGCGCGTGATCGGCGTATTTCACGCTATGTGTATGATAGTTGTATCGGCGTCGTCGGTAAGGCCCGTAGATTATCGATATAGGGATTATTGTGACAAAAATGCGTGAGCCAGCCACGGCCGGATATTCCGGATCACCGCTTCCCCGGAAGCTCGGAATCAAGGAAAACCATCGCGTCGCGCTGATGGCGGCGCCGGATGGATTCGAGTCCTCCCTATCAGCCCTGCCGAGGGATGTCTGCGTGGTCAGCGGGCTGCGCGCAAAAGGGCCGTTCGACGTCATCCTCATGTTTTGCCGCAAGCGGACTGATCTGGTGCGGAATTTCGAGAAGGCCCGCCGTCGCCTGTCGATATCCGGCGGACTTTGGATCGCCTGGCCCAAGAAGGCCTCGGGCGTCGAGACGGATCTGTCAGACAGCGTCGTTCGTGCGTTCGGTCTCGATTCGGGCCTCGTGGACAACAAAGTCTGTGCGATTGACGCGACGTGGTCGGGGCTGCGATTCGTCGTCCGTTTGAAGGACCGAAAATAAGGGGAGCGAGCATGCCGGCGCCAATGACACCTTACCAACTGCCGCCTCGCGATGACGCCTGGCGCCGCGAGGCGGCGAAACGCCTGTTTGCCGAAATGATCGCGCGCCGAAGCTGCCGACATTTCTCGAATCGCCAGGTGGATCGAGAAGTGATCGAGACCGCCATCGCCATCGCACACAGCGCCCCGAGCGGGGCCAATCGGCAGCCCTGGCGATTTGTCGTCGTGGACGACCCGGCGCTGAAACGCGAGATTCGACTGGCGGCGGAGGCGGAAGAGCGAGAGAGCTATGAGAATCGAATGACGGCTGACTGGCTGGACGCGCTGGAGCCGTTGGGGACAAACTGGGAGAAGCCCTTCCTGGAAGTCGCCCCGTATCTGGTAGTCATCTTCCGGGTCGATTCGCAGATCGTCGATGGCCGAATGCAGCGCAATTACTACCCGACGGAAAGCGCCGGGCTCGCCAGCGGTTTCTTTCTGATGGCCTGCCACGCCCTCGGTCTCGCGACGCTGACCCACACGCCCAGTCCCATGAATTTTCTTCGGGATATCCTGGGGCGTCCGGCGCACGAGAAGCCGTTTCTGCTCGTTCCCGTCGGCTACCCGGCGGATGATTGCGTTGTTCCGGATCTGGTGAAGAAGCCGCTGTCCGACGTCATTCAATGGAATCGATGAGTGAGGGCCCGGGGCGGTGGTTGATGCCCCGGGGCGCGGCGCGGATCTGAGTTTGAGGCCCGGAACTCTTCGAACTTCGATGTTGATTTTCCAATCGCGTGTTCGCACGATACCCGAATCGAATGCGAATTGGTTGCAGGGCCTGAGAATTTCACGGGGCGTATGACGTCATGATCATTGTCAATACAGAAACGGTTCCGGGATACCCCATCCGCGAGGTCAAAGGCCTCGTCCAGGGGAATACGATTCGCGCCAAGCACCTGGGGCGCGACATCATGGCGGGCCTCAAGAACCTCGTGGGCGGCGAGCTCAAGGGATACACGGAGCTGCTGACCGAAGCGCGCCGCGAGGCGATGCAGCGCATGATCATGCAGGCGCAGCAGCTGGGGGCCAACGCCATCGTTAACACGCGATTCACCACGAGCGCCGTGACGCAGGGCGCCGCCGAGCTGTACGCCTACGGGACCGCCGTCGTCGTCGATCCGCCATCCGCCGCGCCGGTTCAGGGAAACGTCGATCCATTCCAGCCGGGAGTGCGATAGCGTGGACTATGAGCTGCTCATGTTTCTGATTCCCTGGATGCTGCCCGTCCTCTGGTCGGTCATCGGCTACGCGACGGAGCAGCGTCATCTCAGGCGGCTGGCCGTTCGAGAGGCGGCGGCGGCGGATATCGTTGTGACCAACCTGAAGACAATCGTCCATCCCGAGACCGTCCGGCAGTCGCAGTTGGTCGCCGGCAACGTCGTGATCGCGACGGATTACTTCAAGACGCTCGTGACGACGCTTCGAAACCTGGTGGGCGGCGAGATGAAGGCCGCGCAGCGACTGATGCTGCGAGCGCGCCGCGAGGCGCTGCTTCGTCTGCTGGACGAGGCCCGCGCCATGGGCGCGACGGAGGTCTGGAATCTCCGGTATCAGTTCTGCAACGTCCAGCAGATGTCGGGGAACAAGGGGGCCATTTCCGTCGAAATCTACGCCTATGGCACCGCCATTGTCCGCGAGGCCTGAGGCCCGCGCCCTGCAGGCTCGCTGGCGATTAAACTACACGTCGTATGCAACCTGAAGACTCGCCCGACTCAAGACCGTCGTCCGTCCCGCCGCCAACGGCGCCGCCGATTCGCATCACCGGCTATACGACCGAAGAGCTGGCCCGACATTCCGTCTTCAATGAACTGAATATCTTTCCCGGCCGGCCGAATGAGATCATCCAGGTCGACTGGCGTTGCGGCCAGTGTGGTTACAACCTGCGCGGCACGATGACCGGCGCCCGGTGTCCGGAATGCGGAAGCGTCGAGCTGTTTCGTCCGCCGCCGCCCGGCGAAGTCAGCTACGCCACGTGGTACGAGGAACGAAAGCGCCGGGCTTCCGGCGCCAAAGTGCTGATCATGCTGGTCGGCGTCATTCTCGCGGGTGGTCCCTTCGCGGTTGTCGGCGCGTTTCTCTCGAACATCATCCCGACGTTTCTGGGGCCGATTGTCATCGGACCGGCGACGGAGGAGATCATGAAGATCTGCCTGGTTCTCCTCATCGTGGAGACGCGGCCCTACCTGGTCCGGCGCGAGGTCGAGATCACAATCGCCGCGATCGCAGGCGCCCTCGGCTTCGCCGTCATTGAGAACATGCTCTATCTGAACATGTACGTGACCAATCCAACGATCGGGCTGGCGATTTGGCGATGGTCGATCTGTACGACGCTGCACGTCGTCTGCAGCATCATCGCATCGCGGGGCGTCGTTGCCGTCTGGCGGGCGACGGAAGAGCAGAAACGCGCGCCGACGCTCCAACTGATGTACGGGCCGCTGCTGCTGGCGATCATCACGCACGGCGCGTACAACGCGATCGTGACGCTGATGGGTATCGCGGGTATTGATTTCTGACTCGCGTCAGATCAGTGCATGAACTCACGATCCGTGGGTGAATCATCGTCTGTCCGAACCTTCGGCTGGTCCTGTGTCCATTCCCTGTGCTCGTCGTGAGACGTATTGAGCGGCTCGATGTGGACAGTCACATGGGCGGCCGGCCATTCCGTCAGAATGGCGTCCTCGATCTCGTGGCTGAGATCGTGCGCCGCTCGAACGGTCGTTTCCGGCTGCACGACCAGGTGCATTTCGATGTGCCGTTCGACGCCGGCCTGTCGCGTTCTCAGGCCGTGGATTTCGACGAAGCGGCTGCCGAAGGGTTCGAGCAGTTCGCTCAGCCGGCGGACCTCTTCGCGCGGCAGCGACACGTCCATCATCTGGTTCCAGACCTGTCGAAGGACCTGGCGGGCGATGCCCAGCAGGCAGGCCGCGACGCCCAGGGCCAGCAGCGTGTCGACAATCGGCCAGTTCCCGAGGGCGCCAATGAGCAGGCCCGCGCCGAGCCCGCCTGTGATGTAGATGTGCGTCCGAAGGTGCATCGCCTCGGCGTAGATCGCCGGCGATCCGGACTCCTTCGCAATGCGCATGAGGTAGAGGGAGACGACGTAATAGAAGACCGCCGCCGCCATCATGCAGGCGCAGACGTAGAGCGGAATCGACGGGGGCGCCTCGCCGGAGACCAGGCGATCAATCGCCCGCCACGCGATGCCGATCCCTGCGCCGAGGACGAACAGGCCCTCGACGCCGGCGCCGAGCGCCTCGTATTTGCCGTATCCAAAGGGATGCTGACGATCGGCCGGGCGGGCGGCGAGGTAGATCGTGACGAGCACGATGATGGAGTCAACGCCGTCCAGCAGCGTGTGAATTCCCTCGGCCAGCAGGCTTTCCAGGTGCAGCAGGTAGCCGAGGATCAGCTCGATGATCGCGACGGACACGCTGGCGGCGATGGCGACATGGACGGCGCGTTTGCGAATCTGTGTGTTCTGATGCAGATGATCGTGATGTGACATGGACTGATGCACATCGGATACGATGCCGTCAAGTCGCGTCGCACGCAAGTGGCGGGTATAGTTCCCTGCCGCCTCCGGGAACGGGGCGAAGAACGCCGCCTCGACACACGTTGACGCCTCCGCCGCTGACGCCCGCATGAACGACCCGCTCGCCACGATCGTGATACCCAACTACAACGGCGCGAAGTTCCTTCCGGCGCTGATCGAGAGCCTCCGCAACCAGTCGGATCGACGGTTCGTCGTGACGCTCGTGGACGACTGCTCCACTGACGGCGGTATTGGCGACATCGCGGGCGGCGCCGCCTTCGTGAACGTGATCCGCAATGAGCGAAACCTCGGCTTTGCCGGGTCCTGCAATGTCGGGCTCGACCTGGCCCGGACGCCGTTTGTCGCGCTGCTGAACAATGACACGACGGTCGACGAGAACTGGTTCGCCAACGCGATGGCGGGATTCGACGCCGACGACGTCGGCGCTGTCGCCTCGCTGGTGCTGCTCGCGGAACCGCCGCACCTCATCGACTCGGCCGGGGATGTCTATTCGATCGCGGGCGGCGCCGCCAAGCGCCTGCATCTTGCGCCACGCGAGTTTGCCGCCGGACTGACGGAAGAGTGTTTCTCGGCGTGCGGCGCCTCGGCGTTCTATCGGCGCAGCGCGCTGGAGCGCGTGGGGGCGCTCGACGATCGCTTTGAGAGCTACTACGAGGATGTGGACCTCGGCTTCCGGCTCGCCTGGGCCGGCTATCGCTGCCGGTTCATGCGTACGTCGATCTGTTACCATCATCTCAGCGCGTCCTACAGCCCGACGGGCTGGAAGTACCATTACAACTCGGCACGAAACGCCGAAATCGTCTGGGCGTCCAACATGCCCGAGTCGCTTCGGCGAAGGTACGCCGGGGCGCGCCGCGCCTTCCTGACGATTCAGTCGCTGAACAAGCTCCGACAGGGATGCTGGCGCGCCTATCGGCAGGGCCGCGTCGCGGGACGGCGCGCCGACGAACTGATCGAGGCGAAGCGCGCCGCGCTGCGAGCCTTCGCGACGGCGACGGACGAACAGATCGCTCAGCGACTTGAGTCGGATTGGTTCACGCTCCACGTTCGCGGGTCGCTTCGCGCGGGGCGCGGGAGGGCGCGGCGTGATTAGCGTGCTGAGTGTGAACTATCACGCCGCCGACGATCTGCGCCGGCTCGCGGACAGCCTGCGCCAACACAAAGGGGACGCGCGGATCGAGCTCATCGTCTGCAATAACTCTCGCGATGAACCGATCGAGTCCGAGACGTCGCCGGAGCTCCCCATCACTGTGCTCGAGGATGAGAACATCGGCTTCGGCGCCGGCATCAATCGGGCCTTCAGAGCGTCGCGGGGTGAGACCATCTTCATCGCCAACCCCGATGTTCGCGTGACGGCCGGCGCCCTGGCCGCCGGCGCCGCGTATCTTGCGTCCAACGCCGACGTCGGGATTGCGCTGCCGCTGCTGCGCTATCCCGACGGGGCGATTCAGCCTTCCGTGCGGCGCTTCTACACGTGGCCCGTTGTCTTTTATGCGCGTTCGCCCGTTCGAGGTCTCGCCATCACGCCGCAGTTCTTTCGGGATTACCTCTGCGAGGGGATTGATCGATCGGCGCCGAGCGATGTCGATTGGGGACTGGGCGCCGCCATGTTCCTGCGCCGCGCCGACATCCCCGCGGATGGACCCTTCGACGATCGGTTCTTCCTGTATTTCGAAGACGTTGATCTGTGCCTGCGGACGTGGGCGTCGGGCCGGCGCGTCGTCTATTGTCCGCAGATCGAGTGCGTGCACGCCCATCGCCGCGCAAGCAGTCGGGCGTTGTCGTCGGCGGGCTGGCGTCATTTCCAGTCGCTCTGGCGATTTGTCGGCAAGCATCGCGGACTCCCGAAACGACCTTCAGCGCCATAAGTCGCGTCGTCGCCGACGCTGGCGTTGCCGGGGGGCTTTGGTTAAAGTCGATTCGCTCGTTCGGCCTCAGCGCCGGTCGACTTGTGGAGCCAAGATGGAATTCAAGGCGGCGATCAGCACACATCGCGAACCGGAAGGCATTGTCGACGATCTCCTGTCCTCGGGCGCCGTGGCGCGACCGGATCTGGCCATGCTCTTCGTATCGCCGCATCACGAAGACGCCTGCGAGGAGATCGTTCAGCACGTGCTCGACAAGACGGGCGCGAGCAATCTCATCGGCTGCACGGGCGAGAGCATCATCGGTCCGACGAGCGAACTGGAACGCACGCCGGCCGTTGCGTTGTGGACGGCGGCGTTGCCCGGCGTTCGCGTCATGCCGTTCGTTGTCGACCTGGATGATGTGAATCGATTCGAGACCGTCGAGGACTGGAGCGATCGCATCGGTGTCGATCGCGACGAATCGCCCAGCTTCATCGTGCTCCCGGAGCCGTTTACGTTCGGTCCCGCCGTCGAGCACACACTCGGTCTGATGGACCAGTTGTATCCCGGCAGCACGATCGTCGGTGGTCTTCCAAGCGGGGGGAGCCAGCCGGGGCAGAATCGGCTCTTCCTCAACGACCAGGTCCTGCGACAGGGGCTGATCGGCGTGTCGCTTGCCGGACCGATCGAAGTGGAGGCGATCGTGTCGCAGGGCTGCCGGCCGATCGGCGAGCCCTACATCGTGACGAGCGCCGAACAGAATGTCATCCGGGAGCTGCGCGGCCGGCCGGCCGTGGAGATACTCAGCGCCGTCTTCAACGCGGCCGACAAGGCCGATCAGGCGCTCATTCAGCAGGGACGGCTGCACATCGGTAGCGCGATCGACGAGACGAGGCCCTCATTCGGATCGGGGGACTTTCTGATTCGCAATCTGCTCGATTTCGTCGATGAGACGGCGATCGCCGTCGCGGCCTTCATTCGGCCCGGGCAGACGATCCAGTTCCACATTCGCGACGCGGAAAGCGCCGACAAGGACATGCAGCGGCTGCTTGGCGCCAGCATCTCCGCCAACGCCAGGTTACCACAGGGCGGGCTCCTCTTCTCATGCAATGGTCGCGGCACGCGGATGTTTGACAGTCCGAATCACGACATTCAGCTCGTGAACGAGAAGGCGCCGGACTGCGCCGTGGCGGGGTTCTTTGCGGCGGGCGAGATTGGTCCCGTCGGCGGCAAGACCTTCGTGCACGGTCTGACGAGCAGCCTCGTGCTGTTTCGCGATCGGGCGTGACGATTGTCGAATGTGGCGCCCGGGCGACGACGCACGATGTGTCACGCTGTTGCGTCATCCGCAGATTCGTCGCTGCTTTCCAGGAATTCGCTCACGATTCCACGCAGGTGCGCCGGCGTGATTCGAATTTTCTCAGCCAGGCTGTCCAGAAATACGCGCTGCTGTTCCGTCAGGGGTTCTCCCGAACGCGCAACCAACAGGCTGGCGCGGATCAGCTTCTCCTTGGATTGATCGCCGAGATTGGGCGCCAGCGTCCTCAGCGATCGCTCATAGGGGCCGCTGTCATCGTTGAACGCGTCGATGTCCGCCTTGATTTCCTCGTGGCTGAGTTCCTTGGCCGTCAACTCGGCGTAGATCTGGCGAATTTGCTCGACCCGCTTGGCGCGGAAATCGAGCGCGTGCGCCGTCATGCCGATCAGGACATACATGAGCGCCTGATGGAAGTCTTCTGTCGCTTTCACGACAGGGTTCCGGTTCAACGCCTCGGGTCGGAACGTGCCGCGGCAGGAGAGACACTCCACATACTCGGCAAGGACATCGAGCGGAATCAGCGGGATGAAAAAGAGCGTGAAGAATCGCCGAATCCGCTTTCTGAGGTAGTACCGCTGCTGGCCGCATTGCGGGCAGAAGAACGACCCCTGATCACCGCCCAACGTGACGCTGCGAAATCCGAAAATAATGAACATCGTACGACTCCGAACCCGACAGGAAGATCCACTTCGCGCGCACAGACGCCGAGAACAGGCCGGCGGATATGTCCTCGCCCGCGTGTGACGCCATCATAGTCGACGAAACGCCGGCGGCGCAACGTCAGTTACGCCCTACGTCACGATTGTCTGACAGGTTTGAGTCTTCGTTTTTTGGTTTTCTTGCCAGTTTGGCGAGCTTGTCCGGGTTCCTCTGCACATAGATGCCGACGACGCGTTGGCCGTCGACCTGGAAGTGGAAGGCCGACGCGAGGGCGCCATCCTGGTAGACAAGTTCCCCGGGGGCGCCGTTGAAATAGGCCGCATGGCGACGGATCGACAGGTAGTTCCCCGTATCGATGAGGACCGACTGCAGGAACGCGATGACGTTGTCGGCGCCGACGATCGGCTGCAGGGCGGCCGCGACCTTCCCGCCGCCGTCGGAGCGAAGGATCACGTCGTCGGCGAGGACATTCCGCAGGTCGGCGAGATCGCCCGCGTCGATGGCCTGGAAGAAGGCGTTGCTGAGTCGCCGGATTGTCGCCTCGTCGGCGTCGGATCGGACGCGTTCGCCGGCAAGATGTGTGCGGGCGCGGGCGGCGAGTTGACGGCAGTTCGCGGGATTGAGTTCGAGGATATCGGCGACTTCCTCGAAGGAGTAGTCGAACACATCGTGCAGCAGGAATGCGGCGCGCTCCGCGGGGCGAAGGCGTTCGACGGCGACGAGCAGGGCCATTGAAAGCGTCTCGTCGCGCTCGTGTCGATCGGCGACGGCGGGGAGGATCGGTTCGGGCAGCCACTCGCCGATGTAGTGTTCGCGCTGGCGCTGTACCGACTTGAGGCGATCGAGACAGAGCCGCGCGCAGGTTCGCGTGAACCAGGCGCGCGGGGCGTCGAGTATCGGTTCGCCGGCCGATCGCCAGCGGAGCCATGCGTCCTGCACGATGTCCTCCGCCTCACTGACATCGCCGAGCATGCGATAACAGAGGCGAATGAGGTAGTCGCGCTCGTTGTCGAACGCCATCGTGTCGGTCATCTCGCAGACTCCAGCGTCAGTTTTTCGCAGGCCCTGTTCATGTCCATGGCGCGCTTCAGCGTTGGGAAAATGCGGCAGCCCGTCAAGCAGACGGCAAGTTCGGCGAAGCCGGCGGGGCCGTAGTGGTCGCGGAGACGTTGCGTGCGCTCGGGACAGGGCGGGGCGTTCCGGGCGACATCGGCGGCGTGTTTGCAGATGTCGATGAGATGGGGCGGCAGCGTTTCCGGGGCATCCAGCAGGCGGCGGAGCAGGTCCCGATCGAGGCCCGCCTCGATGGCCATGCGGAGGTTGAGCTGGGCGCAGGCGCCGCAGTCGTCGGATCGCATCATGGCAATTCGGGCGACGTAGTGGGCGTCAGGCGGAAGATGCTGGCGATGGGAAATCATGGCGCGGGCGGCCGCGAAGTGGGCGTAGGCCTCGGGCGCGGCGTCAAGGACGGCCGTCTGGTAGCCGGCGTCGTAGGCGTAGGCGTTTTCGAAGGCGGCGATCTGGGCTCTGATTTCAGTGGGATTCATGATTGGTTTGTTTTCCTGTTATTGGCCATGCCGCCGTCGCGACAGTGCGGCGGCTTCGGAAGAATGACGAGTCGGCGGGGCGGATTGTGACAACCAGTCGCAGTTTTCTCAGTTTCCGATAGGTAGTTTCGGCGGGATGCGTGTCGCGGGAGCGGACTCCCGCCTGGCGTGGGCACGGGATAGGAATCCCGTACCAGCGATCTGGATGTCGTTCGCACGCCGGGGGCCCGACATTCCGAGCCGCGAGCGTCAGCGAGTCGGTCGCGCGATGTGACGATGACGGGCGGTGCGGCAAAGGCATCCCGCCCGAGTTGGGTACGAGCTGGGAATCTCGTACCAGCGGTGA